>Ga0209810_1001350_pt1 | contig 37863 bp, 35 predicted proteins | sample Coa_R1_7_FD_187159 | JGI IMG/M metagenome (GOLD analysis project Ga0209810, IMG submission 187159) | Surface soil microbial communities from Centralia Pennsylvania, which are recovering from an underground coalmine fire - Coalmine... | ecosystem: Environmental > Terrestrial > Soil > Unclassified... | reverse complement strand
GATCGATATCGGATGCGGGACAGGGATCTATACATTGGCGCTGGCGCGCCGAGGAGTCCATGTCGTCGGCGTCGATCCCTCCTGGGAGATGATCGCGATCGCGCGGGAGAAATTCCGGCGGGCGGGGCTTTCCGGCCTTTTTGTTCTCGGATCGGCGGAGGCCCTTCCCTTTCGACCGGGCTCCTTTGATCTGGCCCTGGCGGTGACCTCTCTCTGCTTTGTCCGCTCGCCCGATCAGAGCATCAAAGAGACGCACAGGGTCTTAAAACCGGAGGGGCGACTGGTCCTCGGCGAGCTGAACCGCTTCAGCCCCTGGGCGCTCTGGCGGCGGCTGAAAGGGCTCTTCACCGACACAATCTACAATCAGGCCCATTTCTGGGGGATGCGGGAATTGGAAAGATTGCTCCGGCGGAGAGGATTTTGCGTCAGTGCGGCGTGGACGCTCCTCTATTTCCCACCCTGGAATCAGAAGTCAGTTTTGAAAACTTACCGCCTCTTCGAAACAGTCGGGAAAAAAGCGCTTCCGGGCACCGGCGCGTTCATCGCAATCAAGGCGGAAAAAGAGCGGGAAAGAAAGGAATAAAGGAAAAAGATCAGCCGTAGATCTTGCCTCGTGTCTCACGCATGCGAAGCGCGACCACGACCCCCGATGCAAACGTCACCGCCGCGACCAGCCAGATCGCCGCATGCAGACCGAGCGCATCCGCCGTCACCCCCGCCAGCAGCGCCCCGACGGCGTAGCCGAGGTCGCGCCAGAGGCGGTAGACCCCGACAGACGAGGCGCGCCAGGCCGGATGCGCGATGTCGCCGATGGCGGCCAGCAGCGTCGGATAAACCATCGCCGTTCCCGCGCCGAGCAGTGTCGCGCCGGCCGCGAAGCCCAAGAATTTCGTCGACAGCACAATCAGCGCGATCCCGGCCGCCTGGACCCACATTCCCCCCGCGATCAGCCACTTGCGTCCGACGCGGTCCGAAAGGGCGCCGGTGAAGAGCTGCCCTACCCCCCAGACGGCGGGGTAGATCGCGGCCAGCCAGCCGATCCGCTCCAGGGAAAGGCCCGCCGCCGCATAGAAGATTGGAAAGAGCCCCCAGGCCATCCCGTCGTTGAGATTGTTGACCAGGCCGGCTTGACTGATGGACGAGAGATTGCGATCGAGGAACGACGTAGAAAGGAAAACCTCCCGCTGTGAGCGCGTCGCCACGTGAGCCGGCGTCCCATGGTTCTTCGCTTCATGACGCATGTGACCCTGGGTTTCACGGACCAGCAGCGCCGAGAGGAGAAGACCGATCATCGCGAACGCGATTCCCAGGTAGAACGGCTGCGGGCGCAGCCCGTAGGCCGCGGCCACGTAACCGGTTGCAAGCGCGGAGAGGGCGACCGCGCTGTAGCCGGCGAATTCATTCAGGCCCATCGCAAGCCCGCGACGCGCGGGCCCGGCGAGGTCGATCTTCATGATGACGGTGGTCGACCAGGTGAGACCCTGGCTCACCCCCAGGAGGATATTGGCGGCGAGAATCCAATTCCACGATGGCGCCCACATCAGCAGGAAGGGAACCGGAACGGCGATAAGCCACCCCGATACGAGAACGGCCTTCCGGCCGACGGCGTCCGAGAGGCGGCCGGCGAAGTAGTTGGTCAGCGCCTTGACGACGCCGAACACCACGATGAACGACAGCACCGCCGCGCGCGCGACGATATGGAATTCCTGCTCCGCGATGGCCGGGAGGATCGTTCGCTCAAGGCCGATCATCGCCCCGACGAGGGCGTTCACCACGACGAGCAGCGAGAACTGCGCCAGGTTGGCTCTCAGACCGAGCTGAATTGATGGAGCCACCTCACAGGTCGGGGCTTCGGCCGCATTGCTCATGTTGCCCGCCCCTGATTGAAGCGCAGGATCGTCTCCATCTCGGCCGGTTTTGCCGGAATCCCCTCGCCGATCGTGTTGACGAACTCAGCCGAGCCGAGTCCGAGCAGCGGATTCCATCGCTTCTCGAAGGCGAGCGTCGTCATCGGCTTGCCGCTCATGCCGGCCCCGCAAACCGAGCCGGAGAAGTGCGCGGGATAGATTTCGAGCATGTCGGGGAGGGGCAGGAGCTTCTTCGTGAGACTGGTGTAGAGTTGCGCCGCATTCTCACGGGTCCGGCCCGGCAGATCGGGTCGGCCGACGGCGCCGACGAAGAGGGTGTCCCCGGTCAGGAGAAACCACGGCTCCGGTCCGCGGCGCAGATCGCTCACGAGCAAGCAGACGCTCTCGGGGGTATGTCCCGGCGTGTGCAGGACGCGGATGATCGTGTTCCCCAGCGTGATCGTCTGGCCGTCGTCGAGCGGCTCGAACGGGAAATCGATGTCGGCCAAGCGGTGTAAGCTGTAGGCGGCGCCGGTCCGCGCGGCGAGCGCTCTTCCTCCGGATCGGTGGTCGGCGTGAACATGCGTGTCGATGACGTGCGTGATCCGCATCTCCTTCGCCTCCGCAAAAGCGACGTAAGCGTCGATGTCCCGCTCTTGAGGATCGACGACGGCGCAAAGGCCCACGGTTCCGCAGCCGAAGACGTAGGAAGCGCAGCCTGTGTCGAAGTAGTAAAATGGTTTGAAGATCATCTCTTCCTCTCCTTTTTTGTATTTGCTTGTGTACTGTCCTGAGTGGTCTCGATCGGTAGGCCGGCGGCGCGCCACTCGGGAAAGCCGTCCACGAGACGGCGCGCGGCCCGTCTATGAGCGCGCAGCGCCTCAACCGCCTGCAGCGCCATGACGCAGTAGGGGCCGCGGCAGTAGGCGACGATCTCTTTTTTCGTTGGAAGCTCCGCGAGGCGCTCTTCAATTTGCTCGACCGGGATGGAGATCGCCCCCTTGATGTGACCCGAGCGGTACTCTTCGGAGGGGCGTACATCCAGTAAGATGACCTCTCCTGTACGGACTCGCTTGAGGAGTTCGTCCCGGCCGACCGGCTCGAACTCGTCACGGGCATCGAAATAGGTATGGACAATCCGATCCACTTCTGCCAGATGATGCTCACCAAGGGTGTGAATGATCCGGGTCAACTCAAAAACATCGGGGTCGGCGAGGCGGTAGTAAACGAAGGTCCCCTCCTTACGAGCTTCGACGAGCCTTGCCGCGCGTAATGCCTGCAAGTGGTGAGACGCGTTCGCGACCGGAACGGAGAGCTCGCTTGCCACCCCTTCGACGGTCCGCTCACCCTGGGCCAACAGGTCGATGATCTCAAGCCGTTGCGGGCTCGCGATCGCTTTCCCGATCCGTGAAAACTGTTCGTAAATTTGGTCTTTTATTTTACGGTTTCCCATCCCATCCAGCCTTCTTAAAGTATATTCAAACGATTGTTTGAATATACTCCAATGTCTCAGCTCTGTCAAGTAACCTTTCATTTCGTTGTCAAGGCAATGTCAAGCTCTGGACAATCACATCCCATATTACTTCTGAAATACCCTTATCGGCATGCCTATGGGAAATAGGATCGGATGTGAGCCGGTGCTAAGCACCACGCGATCAGGCAACGTTCTCAGCCTTTCTGCCAATTTGAAATTAAAGAATGAACCGCCGATTCCCTTTAGATATTTAAGAAGCGATCACTGCGCCAGGATCCGACCGGCTGTCAGTGGAAGATCCATGAAGGTCGATCGACCTGGTTCAGTCGTACAGAGAGAGATTGCCGGGCCGATGCGCTCCGCTGGTATGACATTTACCACGAGCGGTGTCCCATCGTAGCGATACCCTTGTTGCCATCCGAAATTAAATCTGATATATATGTAAGCTAAGTTGTAAAAAAGCATAACAAGTACCTTTTGGATCAGAGGGAATGTTCTATCGTAAAAAAAACCAACCCCAATTTCGAATGGCCCTCGCTTGTCTGGCGGTTTACCTGCTCCTCTGGGTCGGAAGCGCTCAAGGCCTAACGCTCGTTTCCATGCTGATGGACAGTTCCCATCAAACCTTCATTGCAGGAAAAAGTGATCAGGTCCGCCTGATCTTTCATCATTCCGGCTATCAGGATGAACATGAACCTTTTCCTGGACATCCTGCTAACGATCATGCCAGCCTGCTGGACCGGGTATTGGCGGGCGGGATCGGAGACAGCCCCGCTCCCGATCATGAGTTTTATCTCTCCGACCATGAACAGCAAATCACTCCCGCATCCACTGCAAAACCCGCACCGGTTTTTAAAATCCTTTTTCCATCAATAACCGCACAGGAGACGCTGGTGTTTGTTTCACCGGTTTCGAATCGTCCCGCTCCGCCGCCTCCTCTTAAAATAAGCACCACCCTTCTCTCGCTTCGCGCTACCGTCCTTCTGATTTAAATCCTCCGACCCCTCTCTCCTGATTCAAGGAGAAGGGAGTGGCCTGTTCTCCCCTCAACAGACCTTTTGGAGGATTCATGCGTTCAAAAAAACTCGCCATCTTGATCTTTATTTTCTTCTTGCTCGGATCACACGCCGGCGCCACCGCCCGTGCTGAGGAATCGCCCCCGACGCCGCGTCCTCTGGGGAGCGACCTCCCGTCTTTCCGCGCCATCGCGCCCCGCCAGGAGATGTCCGACAGCCGAGGGGACGGGGCGGCCACCAGAGAACCGACCGGGGCCCTCACCCTCCGACAAGCTTTAGGCTTGGCGCTGATGCGCAATCCGGAGCTTCGGGCCTTCTCCTGGGAAGTCCGCGCGAGAGAGGCGGCGACCCTCCAGGCAGGGCTTCTCCACAACCCGACGTTCGGCGTTGACCTGCAGGATCTGGGGGCTTCGGCCTCTCCCGAGAGTGTTCCTCAGCCGCAGGGCACCTTGCAACTCAGTCAGATCATCGAGCTGGGAGGAAAGCGGACGAAGCGGCGGGAGGCGGCGGCCCTTTCGCGCGATCTGGCGGGGTGGGACTACGAGTCTAAACGGATTGATCTCTTCACACAGGTCGCCCAAGGCTTCACCGATCTGCTCAGGGCGCAGCAGCAGCGGGATCTGACGGAAGAGACGGTCCAGCTTGCCGAGGAGACGGCCCGCGTTGTCTCCGAGCGGGTCCGGGCGGGGAAGGTGTCGCCGATCGAAGAGATCCGGGCCAATGTCGTGCTCGCCTCGGCGGGAATCGAGCGCGATCGCGCCAAAAAGGATTTGGAAGCCGCACGCAAGCGACTGGCGGCCACCTGGGGAAGCGGGATGCCCCGATTCGAGAAGGCGGAGGGGACGCTCGGCCCCGTCTCTCCCGTCCCCTCTCTTGCGCAATTGGCGGAGCGGATCTCACAGAATCCGGAGCTTGCCCGATGGTCAACTGAAATCGCCCAGCGCCGGGCGGCGATCGACCTGGAGCGATCGCGGGCCGTCCCTGATCTGACCCTCATGGGGGGATACCGACGGTACGAAACCACCGGAGACAGTGTCTTCATCATCGGCCTCTCCCTTCCCCTTCCGCTCTTCAACCGGAACCAGGGCGCAATCCAGGAGGCGCGCGACCGCCTGACGAAGGGAGAAGAAGAGCGGCACGCGGCGGAGGTACGGGTCGGCTCCGCTCTTTCCGAGACCTATCGGGCGCTGTCGAGCGCGCATGCCGAGGCGACTTCTCTGGAGAGGAGTGTCCTCCCCGGCGCGGCGCAGGCGTTCGAGGCGGTAAACGAGGGATACCGGCTTGGGAAGTTCGGGCTGCTTGATGTGCTGGATGCGCAACGGACCTTCTTTAACGCCCGCGCGCAGCATCTGCGCGCCCTGGCCGAGTACCACCAAGCGGTCGCCGAGGCCGAACGGTTGATCGGGGAACCGCTCGATATCGCCCGAAAGGGGATGGAAAAGCAGATGGATCTCAATGACGGAGTCAACAAATGAAAGCTAAAAATATCATCGTCGTCGGCGCCATTTTCCTGGTGGGAGTCGTCTTCGCATTGACGATTCTTCGAACCGAGAGAACGTCAAAAGGAAGCGATTCTCATGAGGAGGGAAAAGGACATGCCGGTGAGGAGGGAATGAAAGGCCCCCACGGAGGAAGGCTCTTGTCGAACGGCGACTTTCAGATCGAGCTGACGATCTATGAAAAAGGGGTCCCGCCGCAATTTCGGGCCTACGCCTATGAGAAGGGAAAACCGGTCGATCCGAACGAAGTCCAACTGACGGCGGCGCTTCATCGGCTCGGTGGGCGGGTGGATGAGATCCGTTTTCAGAAGGAAGGGGACTCTCTGCGGGGCGATCAAACGGTCGAAGAGCCGCACTCGTTCGATGTGAAGATCGCCGCGGAGCGAAAGGGGCAGAGCCATCGTTGGGAATATTCCCAGGTCGAAGGGCGGGTGGAGATGGCCTCGGAGGTCGCGGCTGCCGCCGGAATCGAAATCGGGACGGCTGGCCCGGTTCAAATGAAAACGATTCTCGATCTTCCGGGAGAGATCGTCCTCAACAAGAATAAGGTCGCTCATGTCGTCCCACGCCTTTCCGGCGTCGTCACGGAGGTCCGCAAAAACCTGGGAGAGAAGGTCAGAAAGGGAGAGGTCATCGCCACGCTCGACAGCAGGGAGTTGGCAGAAGCAAAAACGGAGTATATCGAATCGGTGCACCGCCTTGAGTTTGCCCAGGCCTCTTTTGTGAGGGAGGAAAACCTCTGGAAGAAAAAGATCTCCCCCGAACAGGATTATCTCGCCAGCCGCCATGCACTGGAAGAGGCCGAAATTGCCAGGCAATCCTCGGAGCAGAAACTCTTGGCGCTGGGACTCTCCCGTGCGGATCTCGCATCGCTGGCCATTGAGCCGGAAGGAGCGGTGGTCGAACGGGAAGTCCGGGCTCCCTTTGTCTCGAAAGCGCTGACGCGCTATGAATTGAAATCCCCGCTCGACGGAATGATTATCGAAAAGCGGATTTCAACCGGCGAGGCGGTCAAAGAGGATGCCGACATTTTCGTCATCGCCGATCTCTCCAGCGTTTGGGGAGATATTACGGTCTACGCCAAGGACCTGCGTGCCGTTCGGCTGGGACAGAAGGTCACCGTGCGGTCGAAGGAGTTGGGGGCGGAGGCGACCGGAAAAGTCTCCTTTATCGGCCCCTTGGTCGGCGAGCAGACCCGGGCCGCATCGGCCCATGTCGATATTCCGAACCCGAACAGGCTCTGGCGGCCCGGTCTCTTCGTGACGGTCGAGTTGGTGCAGGAAGAGGTCCCCACCCCCGTCGCCGTATCGGCCGACGCCATTCAGACCTATCGGGATTGGAACGTCGTCTTCGTGCAATACGGCAATCAATTCGAAGTGCGGCCGCTGGCGTTGGGCCGAAGCGACGGAAAATGGGTGGAGGTGGTGTCGGGCCTCTCGCCGGGAGAGAAATACGCCGCGAAGAACAGCTTCGTCCTGAAAGCCGATCTGGGAAAGAGCGGGGCGGCGCATGATCATTAAGCTTTGAGGAGGCTCCTGATGAAAGAGATCAAGGCGATCATTCATCCGCATATGGTCCATAAGGTCGTTCGCGCCCTGCACGCGCTGGAACACTTTCCCGGCTTTACCCTGCTCGATGCGCGAGGACAGGGACGGGGGCGCGGCGCCGGCGGCGCTTATGTCGTGACCGAGGACGAGATCGACTACCATCGCAAAACGGTGATGGTGGTCGTCTGCGCCGACGAGATGGCCGCCACCCTCGCCGACACAATCCGGGAGACGGCGCACACAGGACAAAAAGGAGATGGCATTATCACGATAAGGGATCTTGAAGAGGTGATTCGAATCCGCACCGGAGAAAAAGGCGACACCGCCGTATAGGAGGAAAGGGTATGCTTGAGCAGATCTTAAAATTTTCCATCCGTCAACGGTGGGTCATCCTCATGGCGACCCTCGCCGTCGCCGCGCTCGGCGTCTACAACTACCGGCGCCTTCCGATCGACGCCGTCCCCGACATCACGAATATTCAGGTCCAGATCAACACCGAGGCCCCCGGCTTCTCCCCGCTGGAGGCCGAGCAGCGGATCACCTTTCCGGTCGAAACGGTCATGGCGGGATTGCCGCGTCTGAAAGAGACCCGCTCCCTCTCCCGTTACGGCCTCTCCCAGGTGACCGTGATTTTTGAAGACGGCACCGATATCTACTTTGCGCGTCAGCTGGTCAATGAGCGGATTCAGGAGGCGAAGGGGAAGCTGCCGCCGGGGATCGAGCCGACGATGGGACCGATCGCCACCGGACTCGGCGAGATCTTCATGTGGACGGTGGAGGCCAAAGAAGGGGCGAGAAAACCGGACGGCGCCCCCTACACGCCGACCGATTTGAGGACGATCCAGGATTGGGTGGTCAAGCCGCAGCTTCGGAACGTAAAGGGGGTGACGGAGGTCAACACCATCGGCGGATATGAGAAGCAGTATCATGTCACCCCCTCTCCGGAAAAGCTGATCGCCTATGGGCTGACCTTCCAAGACATTCTGGAAGCGCTGGCCCGGAACAACAACAATGTCGGCGCAGGGTATATCGAGCACCGGGGGGAGCAGTACCTGATCCGGGCTCCCGGGCAGGTGGCCGACCCGGAAGAGATCCGGCAGATCGCTGTGGGAAATCATAACGGCGTTTCGATTTACATTAAAGATGTGGCGGAGGTGCTGCTGGGAAAAGAGCTGCGGACCGGCGCGGCCACCGAAAACGGCAATGAAGTCGTCCTCGGCACCGTCTTCATGTTGATGGGGGAGAATAGCCGAACGGTCTCCCAAAACGTCGCCGATAAACTCGTCGAGATCAACCGGACCCTCCCGGACGGGGTGGTCGCGAAAACGGTCTACGACCGGACGACGCTGGTCGATGCGACGATCGAAACGGTGAAGAAAAATTTAGAAGAAGGGGCGCTTTTGGTGATTGCGGTTCTCTTCCTCTTTCTCGGAAACATTCGAGCGGCCCTGATCACCGCGCTGGTCATCCCCCTGTCGATGCTCTTCACCATCACCGGGATGGTTCAGAACAAGGTCAGCGCCAATCTCATGAGCCTGGGAGCGCTCGATTTCGGGATAATTGTCGACGGTGCCGTCATCATCGTTGAGAATTGCATCCGGAGACTCTCCGAAGAGCAGCATCGCCTGGGACGGCTGCTGAACCGCGCTGAGCGCTTTGAGATCGTCTTCGACGCTTCGAAGGAGGTCCGAAAGGCGACGATGTTCGGAGAGCTGATCATCATGATCGTCTATCTACCCATCTTGACCCTATCGGGGGTCGAGGGGAAGATGTTCATCCCGATGGCCTTCACCGTCATCGCAGCACTGCTCGGCGCCATGATCCTCTCCGTGACGTTTATTCCCGCTGCGGTCGCATTCCTCCTCTCCGGACCGATCTCCGAGAAAGAAAATCTCCTCGTCCGATGGGCGAAGCGCCTTTATACCCCCTTGCTGAATTACGCCCTGGCGAACCGGGCGCCGGTGGTCGCTGCCGCGACCGTCCTGGTGATCCTGAGCGGACTGCTCGTCACCCGGATGGGGAGCGAGTTCATTCCAAGCCTCGACGAGGGGGACATCGCCATGCACGCCTTGCGAATCCCCGGGACGAGTCTCTCCCAGGCGATCGAGATGCAGCATCTTCTGGAAACCAGGGTCAAAGCCTTTCCGGAGGTGGAGACCGTCTTCGCCAAGCTCGGCACGGCGGAGATCGCCACCGATCCGATGCCCCCGAGCGTGGCGGATAATTTCATCATGCTCAAGCCGAGATCGGCATGGCCCAACCCGAATCGGTCCAAAGCCGACCTCGTTCACGCGATCGAAGAAGCGGTCAAGAAAATTCCGGGAAACAACTATGAGTTTACACAGCCGATCCAGATGCGCTTCAATGAGCTGATCGCCGGCGTGCGAAGCGATGTGGCGGTGAAGGTCTTCGGCGACGACATGAGCGTCCTTTTTGAAACGGGCGAAGAGATCGCCCGGGTGATGGAGAAGATTCCCGGCGCCTCGGATGTGAAAGTGGAGCAGGTGACCGGTCTTCCGTTGCTGACGATTCAGATCAACCGGAAAGAGATCGCCCGATACGGCCTCAACGTCTCCGACGTTCAGGAGGCGATCGAAGTCGCCGTCGGGGGAAAGAGCGCGGGGCAGATCTTCGAGGGAGACCGCCGGTTTGAATTGATCGTCCGGCTGCCCGAGGAGATCCGCGGCGACCTCGAAGCGATGAAGCGGATCCCGATTCCCCTTCCCCCGGCCGAACCGAACCCTCGGGCCGTTCGGGCGCAGGCCCGGCCGAGCTTTCTCCCGCTTGGGGCGGTCACCGATTTCAAAGTCGCCCCCGGCCCCAATCAGATCAGCCGGGAGAACGGCAAGCGGCGGGTCGTGGTGACGGCGAATGTCCGGGGCCGAGACATCGGATCCTTTGTAGAAGAGGCAGAGCGGACCCTCCAGGAGCGGGTCAAGATTCCGACCGGCTACTGGACCACCTGGGGGGGACAGTTCGAGCAGATGATCTCCGCGACCCAGCGTTTGAAGATCGTCGTGCCGGTCGCGCTGCTGCTCGTCTTCCTGCTCCTCTTCGTCACGTTCGGAACGATCAAAGATTCCCTTCTAGTCTTCACCGGGGTGCCGCTGGCGCTGACCGGAGGGATCGGGGCGCTCTGGCTGAGGGAGATTCCGCTGTCGATCTCGGCCGGGGTCGGCTTCATCGCCCTCTCCGGTGTGGCGGTATTGAACGGGCTGGTGATGATCACCTTTATCAATAAGCTCCGCGCCGAGGGGGAATCGTTGGATGAAGCGATCTTCCACGGCGCGATCACGCGGCTCCGTCCGGTCTTGATGACCGCCCTGGTCGCGTCGCTGGGATTCGTTCCGATGGCGCTGGCGACCGGACGGGGGGCGGAGGTCCAGCGGCCGTTGGCGACCGTGGTGATCGGCGGAATTCTCTCCTCCACCGCGCTCACCCTGCTGGTGCTTCCGGTGCTTTATCGGATCTTTCACGCCAGAGAGGAGCGGGTCGAGGAAAGAGCTGCGGCGGCCGGATCAGGAAGAGCCGCGACGGAATGGCCGGAGCGGATATGAAGGATGTGCGGAAGGGCCGCGCCCCATATTAATCCTCAACAGGGAGGTAACCTTTTATGAACGAAGACCATCGGGTCAGGGTGGAAGTACGGGCCATTCATGCCGTCTACACGTCCCGGAAAAGCGGAAAACGTTTCTCGGATCTGATGAATGAACCCGGCACCCTCTCCGTCGCGGCGGCGGTGCTGGTCCATGAAGGGAGCGAGCTGCTCGCCGTGGCCAACGGGCTGCGGGTCCGATGGCTTTCTTGGCACGGAGGGTTGACCCGATGATCGAATCATTTTTCCCCGGTCTGTCTGCGCTTCAGAACATTCACCCGATGTTCGTCCACTTTCCGATCGCCTTCTTTCTGGGGGCGCTTGCGATGGAAGGGATCGCCGTCTTATGGCATGAGCGATTTCACTTTGTCGCGACCTGGATGCTCTACCCGGGGACGTTCGCAGCGATCGTGACCCTTTCGACCGGGTTCATGGCGGCCAACAGCATCGCGGCGACTGATCCGCGCGACCATGCGGCCCCCGGGCACGATTTTATCCACGTTCATCGGAACTGGATGGTGGCCGTGACGCTGCTCGGAATCGCTCTCTCCATTTACGTTTTCTGGATCAATCATAAGGGCAGGTGGGCCTCTCAGCGATGGGGTCTTCTCGCGGGTTTGATCCTTTTATCAGGCTTGCTGACATTGGGGGCCGACCGGGGCGCTCGCTTGGTCTTCGAATTCGGAACGGGGGTGAATCCCGACGTTCTCAAAACAGCCCCGGAGGGATCTGATCGTGGCCACGACCACTGAAGGCAATATCGATGAACGATTCGGCCATCAGCGGCGGATGCTCATCGTCTTTTTCATGACCTTCGGTTACCTGGCGGTCGAAGTCATCGGCGGGATACTGACCGGCAGCTTGGCTCTTCTGGCCGATGCGGGACATATGCTGACCGACGTGGGAGGCCTGGCGATCGCTCTATTCGCCATGTGGTTTGCCGGGCGCCCTCCGACCCAGCAAAAAAGCTACGGCTATTACCGGGTCGAGATCTTGGCGGCGCTCGTGAACGCCGTGATCCTGATATTTGTGTCGTTCTATATCCTCTACGAAGCCTACCGCCGCTTCATCGAGCCTCCCGCCGTCCTGGCGTTTCCCATGATGATCGTCGCCGTCATCGGCTTGGCCGTCAATCTCATCAGCATGCGGCTCCTTCATGCAGGTTCCAAAGAGAGTCTGAATTTAAAGGGAGCCTACTTCGAGGTTTTGAGCGACATGCTCAGCTCCATCGGCGTGATCCTCGCTGCCTTGGTAATGCTGACCACTGACTGGACCCTGGCCGACCCGATTATCAGCGCCGGCATCGGCCTCTTTATTCTTCCCCGAACCTGGAGTCTTCTAAAACAGGTGGTCAATGTGTTGTTGGAAGCCGTTCCGGAGCATATCGATTTGGGAGAGGTAGGCCGGGCGATGGCGGCGGTGGAGGGGGTTGAGGAAGTGCACGATCTGCACGTCTGGACGCTGACATCCGGAAAGTATGCTTTGAGCGCTCACGTGACAATCTCCAAACTTCAAGACTGGTCCGATATCCAACATTCGCTTGAAGCGCTCCTTGCTAATCGGTTTCAAATCAGCCATACGACGCTTCAAGTCGCGGTGAGGCCCGGCCAACGGATTGGGTTTCCAAGAAATAGGAATGATTAAAAATGGCCACGGAGCGTCTAAGGACAATCGGAACCATTCTCAAGAAAGAACTGAAGGCTTATCGGTACATGCTTAAGCACCCCCGCACACCTCGCTTGTCGAAATTCCTTCTCGCGCTTGCCGTTGGGTATGCCCTATTGCCATTCGATCTCATTCCCGACTTTATCCCCCTGATCGGGCACCTTGATGACCTAGTAATAGTTCCAATTCTAGTAATTGTGGCTTTGAAAATAATTCCGAAGGACGTCGTAGAGGAGTGCAGGAACCTGGCTGGAAGGCAGGAAATTATATGAATGTAACGCTTCAAAGGAGGGCGCTCTGGTTAGCCTATGTGACCGTCGGGTACAACCTTCTCGAGGGAGTAGCCTCGATTGCAGCCGGGCTCATTGCCGGGAGTGTGGCTCTGGTTGGATTCGGCCTGGATAGCTTTGTGGAGTCGTTCTCCGGCTGCATTATCATATGGAGGTTTCGCCGAAACCGTGCAATGACCAAAAAGGAAGAAGAGCTGCGCGAGGCCAGAGCCATTCGGGGCGTAGGATATGCCTTTCTTATATTAGCAGCTTATGTGACCTATGAATCGGTCGAGAAATTAATCCGCCGCGAGGCGGTCGCTCCAAGCCTCTTCGGGATCGTTATTGCCCTTCTATCTATCGTGATTATGCCGGTCTTGTTTTATTTTAAAAATCAGACAGGACGGATGATGAAGAGTCAAAGCGTCGTTGCCGATTCCAAACAGACGCTCGCCTGCGTCTTTCTATCGATTGCGCTGCTCATTGGGTTAGGGCTGAACTACCTATACGGCCTTTGGTGGGCAGACCCGGTGGCCGCACTTATTATCGTGATCTTTGTCATTAAAGAGGGATATGAGGCCCTAAAGGAAGAGAAGCTCTGCTGTTAGCACAGAGGGTCACGAAAATGGAGACCTTCCTGAGTCTCACACTTCCGTTCAGAAGAATTTCAATTTGTAAGAAAATAACTGAAGAGAGTAGGTTGCGCTTCACAAATAAATTCCATATTCTGTAAGGTATTGAAATTAATCACTCAAGAGCTGAGGAGTAGTTATGAGTTTTGAAAATGACCAGGGAAGCTTTAAAACAGAGAAAACGAGGCAAAGATTGAAGGCAGCCTTGTTATTGAATACGGTTGTAATCCTCATCGAGGTAGCCGGTGGTCTGTCGGCAAACAGTTTGGGGTTATTGAGCGATGCTCTACACAACATAGTCGATGAGGGGACCCTTCTATTGACATTTTATGCTTTTGTCCAGCGATCCAGACCAGCCTCCGGGCAGCGAACATTTGGTTTTCACCGGATGGAGGTAATGGCTGCTTGGGTCAATTCGGTAGCCATGATCCTCATGACCTTTAGTATTGCGCTGGTTGGATTCTATCGGATGATTCATCCGGTTGCGGTCCATGGGAATATGATGTGGATCGTGGGTCTGATTGCATCCCTGGGGAATCTAGGAGTCGCTCTCACCCTTCGAGAATCTTCGAGGAAGAATGTCAATATTCGCAGCGCCTATCTTCATAATCTAGGCGATGCTTTGATCTCCCTCTCTCCGGCAATCGGCGGAGTATTGATTTCGGCTACGGGATGGACCGTAATCGATCCGCTGATCGGCTTTGGGATTGGCGCAGCGATTCTCCTCGGGATTGTCGGCATTCTCAAAGAGGCGAATATGGTTTTACTAAAAAGTACTCCTGCGGGCATTAATTCTGAAAATGTCTCGGAGTTCATCCGTTCCATGCCTTACGTTCGGAACGTCCATGATCTCCACATCTGGTCTGAAGGAACGGAGTTATATCTTCTTACGTGCCAGCTTCTTGTTGAGGATATGCCCATCAGTCAGGGGGATCAGCTGCTGAAAAGGCTCCGAAAGCAACTATTCGAGAACTTCGGGATCAGCCATGCGACGATTCAGATGGAGACGACCTCTTGTCATCCACAACTTCTCTATTGTGATCTCCAAAAGCGATTGGCCCATAGTATCGAACTGAGCGCTCATAGCGCGAAGACGTGAGCTTGTCTGAAAGCGCCTAGATTAATATGTAATATTGGAGTATAGTAACGCCATGAAAAGGAATGATCCTTCAGGACACCGACTGGTCGTCTCTCTGTTCGTTCTCCTCTGGTTCTTTGTCTGGGGCGTTTGCCCCTGGGACAGGTCATCATCTGCCGCCCACGCAGGCGAGGCGACACATGCCAATCATGGCCATCATGGGGACATGGACGATACCCACCATGCTTCCAAAGGGACAGAACACTCTTGTTCAGGAGCGATCTCCTATAGCAGCAATGCACAAAAAGAACGTCTCTATGAACAAGTTGGTCCTGTCGATCGGCAGACGTTCGCTCCGGCCGAGCTTTCCTTCCGTCTAACCCAGTCCCATGGCTATCAAAAGCCTCTTTTTGAAAGAAACATCCTTCCAAAATTGTTGACCGAATATTATCAGCTCTACTCCCTCTACCGAATTTAAACCTTCTCTTCCGAAGTTTAGGAAAGTGATGCTCGTAGCATATCCAGCGGCGCTCTTTTTAAGCAACCGTGGATAAAAGTTCTTTCGAGCAATTTTTCGAGCCATCGAAAAAGAGGATTAATGTCCTATTTCCTATCTATTTATTTTCCTTTTAAGTGTGAGCACGCCTGCATTTGGCAGGACGAGGAAAATGATGCATGTCGGTAAGGAGGATGTTGGGATGAAAACAGATCTTATTTCCAGACGTCAGTTACTGAAGAGCGCCGGGGCACTCGGGATGCTGGCGTTGTTGGAACGCTTCGCGCCCGCCTACGCGTGGGCGAGGCCGACGAAATTAGCGCAAACCGGGGAATTGACCGGGAACATCATCGATCTCACGATCGCCGAGACCCCTTTCCGTGTCGGGAATCGATCCGGGACGGCGGTGACGATCAACGGCACAGTGCCGGGGCCGCTGGTTCGCCTGCGTGAAGGGGAAGAGGTCACGCTCAACGTGACGAACCGCTTGAAGGAGATCGCTTCGATTCACTGGCATGGGGTGCTCGTGCCGCCCGATATGGACGGGGTGCCTGGCGTCAGCTTCGGCGGAATCAAGCCGGGAACAACGTTCACTTATCGCTTTCCCTTAAAACAGAGCGGGACCTACTGGTTTCACAGCCATTCTGGATTTCAGGAACAGGTTGGCGTCTATGCGCCGATGATCATCGATCCGCGTGAACCGGATCCGGTTAAGTATGACCGAGATTATGCAGTGGTGCTTTCGGATTGGACGTTTGAGGACCCCATGAAAATGATGGGCAAACTCAAGAAGCAGGCGGGCTATTTCAATTTTCAGCGGCGAACGATGAAAGAATTCCTCTCCGTCGCGAAGAAAAACGGCTGGCGCGCGACATTTGAGGACTACCGGATGTGGGCCCGGATGCGGATGGACCCGACCGATCTGGCCGACGTGACCGGCCACGCCTATACCTGCCTGATCAACGGGCTCCCCTCGGCCTCCAACTGGACGGGACTTTTTCGCCCCGGCGAGCGGGTCCGCCTGCGGTTCATCAACGCATCGGCCATGTCTATCTTCGATGTTCGCCTTCCGGGTTTAAAAATGAGGGTGGTTCAGGCAGACGGTCAGAATGTTCAGCCGGTCGAAGTGGATGAGTTCCGCATCGCGACGGCGGAGACGTACGATGTAATCGTCGAGCCGAAGGAGGATCGCGCCTACACGATCTTCGCAGAGTCGATCGATCGCGGCGGCTACACGCGCGGGACGCTTGCCCCGCGGCCCGGCATGAGCGCGGAGATCCCGGCGCGCCGACCCCGTCCGCTTCGCACGATGGAAGACATGGGAATGATCATGGAAGGGATGGGAGAGATGCCCGGGATGCGGCATGGGAAGGAAATGGAAGGAATGCCTAATGAGCCTGGGGAGCATAATATGCGGGATATGGAAAATAGGCCAGGGATGCGGATGGAAGATCAGCATCCCTCGGAGATTCCCGGCAGCGCCCCAGTCAAGCACGGTCCCGAAACGCATGGCTCCGGCAATCAGATGGTCCCTGATGTCACGCGCAGCCGGTTGGACGAACCGGGCGCCGGGCTGGGGAACGACGGCCGGAGGGTGCTTGTGTATACCGACCTGAAGAGTCTGCATCCGTATCCCGACCGGCGCGCGCCGGAGCGCGAAATCGAAATTCACATTACCGGGCATATGGAGCGCTTCATCTGGTCGTTCGACGGGAAAAAGTTCTCCGAAGCGAAAGAGCCGATTCACTTTCGCTTCGGTGAGCGATTGCGCTGGACGTTCGTCAACGACACCATGATGGAACATCCGCTCCACCTGCATGGGATGTTCATGGAACTGGAGAACGGCGCCGGCGAGCGCCTGCCGCGCAAGCACACGATCAACGTCAAGCCCGCCGAGCGCCTCTCAGTCGCCATCACCGCCGACGCGCCGGGGAGATGGGCATTTCACTGCCACCTCCTCTTTCATATGGAAGCGGGGATGTTCCGGGTCGTCGAGGTCTCGGAGAAAGCGTCGGAGGCGCGGTCATGAAAACTTCTCTACGAATTCTCATGCTGATCGCTCTCATCTATCTGTCGGGAGCAACGGACGCCTTCAGCGCTTCGAGCGCGCAGGTCGTATCGGACAAGGACGGCCGTACGCCGGCGAACCTATCGCCGCAGCGGAACTGGCCCAGTCCGGTCGACGATATGGAGCCGTTTACCTTCGTCCTCGCCGATGTGTTCGAGTACCGCCCGAAAGGAACGGATAGAGACTTCCGGTGGGACATCGAGGGCTGGCGCGGCGGCGACTACAACCGGCTTTGGTTCAAGAGCGAAGGGGAGCGCCACACCGCGTTCAAAGCCGACTACGACATCGACTTCCAACTGCTTTACGGACGCTTTATCCGGAAGTATTACGACTTTCAAGCCGGTCTCCGCGCCGAAACCCAGACCTTCAGCGATCGCAACGTGACCCGCGCGCATGCGGTCATCGGTTTTGAAGGACTGATTCCTTATCGCTACGAGATCAAGTCAGCGCTATTCATCAGCCAGAACGGCGACCTGTCTGCCCGCTTCACCATCACAAAAAACTATCTGGTGACACAACGGCTGGTTTTCCAGCCTCGCTTTGAGACCAACGCCGCTATTCAGAGGGTCGAAAAGTTCACGACCGGCAGAGGGTTGAACAACATTGAGCTGGGACTCCGCCTCCGCTATGAGATCCGGCGCGAGTTCGCCCCCTACCTCGGCGTCTCGTTTGACCGGAGCTTCTTCGGCACAGCCGACCTCGTGCGGCGGGAAGGGGGCGACCCCCGGCAGGTTCGCTTTGTGGCCGGTGTGAGAATGTGGTTCTAAAAATTGTGGAAACAGAATGAACATCAGGTAGGTTGAACGTACCCGGCAGTTACCAATAAGGAGAGAAAAATGGAAACGCTGCTTCCAGGAATGGCTACGCTCCGAGGAAATATCCACCCTTTGCTGATCCACTTTCCAATCGCCTTTTTTGTGGGAGCGCTTGCGATGGAAGTGCTTGCTGTTTTGCGTGATGAGAAATTCCATTTCGCTGCAACCTGGATGCTTTACTTGGGAACACTCTCGGCCTTGATCGCTCTTCCGACCGGATTTATCGCCGCCAATATTGTCGCGGCGACCGATCCGCGAGGGCATGACGCGCCGGGCCATGATTTCATCCACATTCACCGGAACTGGATGGTCGCCTCCACCGCTGTAGGAATCCTTTTGACGGGTTATCTTCTCCGGATCAACAAAAAAAAGAATTGGGTTTCTCACCGCTGGAGACTCCTGCTGGGGCTGGCGGTCTTGTCGGCGCTGGTCGCTCTGGGAGCGGATCGGGGCGGCCGGCTCGTATTTGAGTTCGGGACAGGAATAAATCCCGAAGTTCTGAAATCGGCGACAGAGAAATCGACTCATGAGGACAACCACTGAAATAGATATCCATGAACGATCCGGACATCGGAAGCGGCTCTATTGGCTATCTCCTTTTGCCGTTCGATCTGATTCCCGATTTTATTCCTCTGATCGGCCAGCTTGATGATATGATCATCGTGCCCACTCTGGTTCTGATCGCTCTGAAGATGATTCCCAAAGAGGTCATCGAGGAGTGCAGGAGGACTGCAGAGGATGGAAGCTGATCGAATGAATTCAATGCAGAATTCCTGACGACATTAGGAGAAGATGGATGGAGATTGCGAAATCGCTCGTTTACTTCGTTCTCGCCGGACTCTGTGAGATCGGCGGCGGATACCTGGTCTGGCTCTGGCTTCGAGAGGGGAAAGGCATCGCGTTCGGTTTCCTCGGCGGAGCGACGCTGATTCTCTACGGTGTGATCCCCACGCTGCAGCCGGCGCATTTCGGAAGGGTCTATGCCGCCTATGGTGGGATTTTTGTGGTTCTCGCCCTCTTGTGGGGATGGCAGGTCGACGACATCGTCCCGGATCGATTCGATTTAATCGGGAGCGCCCTTGCTCTGATCGGCATGTCGGTCATCATGTATGGGCCGAGGGGATGATCCTGATGAAAGCACGGCCCCGGTTCACCCCGGAAATCCGAGGCGTCATGAAGCGCCGGGTGGTCCTCTCGAAAAGGGCCTCACTTGCCCGGCGCCGGAGGGAGGGTGTATGATCCTGAGCAAGGAGAAACGCGATGCGACCCTCAAGCCTTCACTATTTTCCATTGGCCTCCCTTTTTCTGCTTGCCCTCATCGTTCTCCTCGGTCTGGTCATCTTCCTGATCCAGATCGGTCTTCTCGGATACGCTTATGAGAAGATCGGGATCCGCCGGGAGCATGTCTTCGCCCTCTTGCTCTTCTCCCTGCTTGGAAGCTACGTCAATATCCCCGTCGCCGAGATGCCGGAAAAAGAGGTCCTCTCCGGTCAGGAGGTGAACTTTTTCGGTGTGCGCCATGTGATCCCCGTCGTCGAAGCGTGTCCGCGGACGGTGATCGCCGTCAATGTCGGAGGCGCGATCCTCCCGACGCTTCTCTCTTTATATCTCCTGGTGAAGAACAGATTGTACGGGCCCGGCTTGCTGGGGGTGGCGATCGTCGCGCTGGCCGTCCACTGGATGGCCTATCCCGTTCGAGGGGTGGGGATCGCCGTGCCGATCTTCATTCCGCCCCTGATCGCCGCTCTGGCCGCCCTTCTCCTCTCCCGGCCGTCGGCCCCCGCCCTTGCCTATATCGCCGGGAGTCTGGGGACCCTGATCGGCGGCGACCTGACGAATCTCGATAAGATCCAGGGACTCGGCGCCCCGATTGCCTCGATCGGCGGGGCCGGGACCTTCGACGGGATCTTCGTGACGGGGATTCTGGCCGTCCTGCTTGCGTAGCAACGTGGTTCGGAGAAGCGCATTCTTGGAAACGATACCCTGGCACGCTCTCTCGATCGACGAGGTTCTGAAACGGCTTTCGACCCGCACGTCGGGATTAACGGCCGCCGAGGCCGCCGAGCGGCTGGCGCGGTTCCGCCCAAACGAAATCCCGCGCCGCAAGCCGCTCTCCCCGCTGCGCCTTCTGCTGCGGCAGTTCACCAATTTCTTCGTCTGGGTGCTGCTCTTCGCCGCCGCGCTGGCCTACACGGTCAGCTTTCTGCCGGGGGAGGAGGGACGTCGGCTGACCGCTTTTTTTATTTTGGGGATCGTGGCGCTGGCCGTCGCCCTCAGCTTCTTCGAGGAGTACCGGGCGCAGAAAGAGATGGCGGCCCTCGACCGGCTCCTGATTGCCAAGGCAACGGTCCTGCGAGACGGAGTCCCGCATCAGATCGATGCCGCCGAGGTGGTTCCCGGCGACATCCTGGTGCTCTCACATGGGCAAAAGGTTCCGGCCGACGCGCGGGTGATTGAAGCCCACAGTCTGCGCGCCGATGAGTCGGCCCTTACCGGAGAGAGCATCGGAGCGGACAAATCGGCCGAGCCGGTCAGAGAAGATGTGCCCCTGGCCGAGCGGGCGAGCATGCTCTTCGGCGCCACCTACCTCACGCATGGAACCGGATTGGCGGTCGCCGTCCGGACCGGTCTTGCGACCGAAGTCGGCCGGATCGCCGCGACGCTGGAAGAGATGTCCGAGCGCCCCACCCCTTTTCAGGTGGAGGTGTCGCGCATGGCGGGGCAGATGACCGCCCTCGTCGGAACGCTCGCCGTCTTCGTCGCGCTGATCCTCCTCTTTGCGCTCCACGAGAGCTGGGTGGATGTGGCCCTCAATACCCTCAGCCTCGCCGTGGCGACGATCCCGGAGAGCTTGCCGGTGGTGCTGACCTTCGCGCTCGCCCTCGGCGCGCACCAGATGGCCCTCTGCAAGGCGGTCGTCCGGCGTCTGTCGGTCGTCGAATCGCTCGGATCGGTCGACACGATCTGCACGGATAAGACCGGCACCCTCACGCAAAATCTCATGACCGCGCAGCGCCTCTTCGCCGACGATCAGACGCTTCCGCTCCCGCCGGACCGCCCGATCGAAGCGGGAGCGGCCTTCGAGCTCTTGCGGGCCGGCCTGCTCTGCAATGAAGCCTCCGTGGAGGAGGGGAGCCCTGTCCGGATCATCGCCGATCCGGTCGACGCGGCGCTTCTGCGCGCGGCGCAATCGGCCGGGTTCGATATCGCGGTTGAGCGATCGGCCGCCCCGAAGGTCAACGAGATTCCGTTCAGCTCCGAGCGGAAGCGGATGACCTCGATTCACCGGCGCGGGGACCATTTCATGGCCTACACCAAGGGAGCGCCCGAAGCGGTCTTCTCCCGCTGCGGGTCGGTTCTGTTGAAGGGGCGCATCACCCCGCTGACCGAGGCGCGCCGTCAGAAGATCGACCATCTCCTCCGGGAATGGGAGGGAGAAGCCTGGTATCTGCTGGCCCTGGCGCAGAAGGAAATCCCCACGGCCGAATTAACGGAGGAAGCGGAGGAGGGGATGACCTTCCTCGGCCTGCAGGCGCTGATCGATCCGCCGCGCTCCTCGGCGGCCGAAGCGATCGCGCGGGCAAAAGGGGCGGGGATTCGCGTGATCATGATCACCGGGGATAACGCCCTCACGGCGCGCGCCGTGGGGAGGCGGCTCGGCGTCGGCGCTCGCTTCGCCGAAGCAGGCGAACTCGACCGCCTCGACAAGGATACGCTGCGCGCCCGGATGAAAGAGGTCGATATCGTCGCGCGGGCCACACCGCAGACCAAGCGGCAGGTCCTGCAGGCCCTTCAGGACGACGGCCATTTCGTGGCGATGACGGGGGACGGGGTCAACGATGCGACCGCGCTCAAGCAGGCCGACGTCGGGGTAGCGATGGGACTGCGGGGGACCGACATCGCAAAAGAATCGGCCGACATGATCCTGCTCGACGACCATTTCGCCACCCTGGTCGATGCGATCCAGGAGGGGCGGCGGATCTTCGATAACATCCGAAAGTTCACCAACTATCTCCTCAGCACCAGCCTGGGGGAGGTGGTCGTCGTCTTGGCCCTGTCGGCGTCCGGCTATTTTCCGCTCTCGGCAAAGATGCTCCTCTGGGTGAATGTGGTCACCGACCTGATCCCCGCCGGCGCCCTGGCGGCCGATCCGGCCGTCCCGCACATCCTGCGGCGCCGTCCGCGCCGCCACGACGAGCCGATTCTCAACAAGGCGCTCTATGCGACGATCGCCGGGAGCGTCTTTCGGACCCTTATTGCGTACGGGCTGATTTTCTGGATCGGCCTTCGACTGGGAGATGTGGCCTACGCCCGGACGATGCTCTTCACCAGCATCGTTCTGCACGCCTTTACGCGGGTGTTGGTGGTCCGGCAGTTGGATCACCTCTCTTTCTGGTCCAACCGGGCTCTGCTCTGGAGCTACGGGGCCGCCGTCGGTCTGCAGCTTCTCGCCCTTTACACGCCGTTGCGTCATCTCTTCGGCATCGTCCGCTTGGATGGGCGGGCCTGGGGGGTGATGCTCCCGGTGGTGGCCCTCTCCTCCCTGACCGGGGTATATATGACCCGTTGGATTCTGAGGCGGATACCGGTATGGTAGAAACGGTTCAGGTGGGGGGCTCCCGTGTAGATCGGGGATGACCCAGAAAGAGACCCGAGAAGCTGCACACCGACAAAGCGTATGATTCGCAAGAGAAGAGAGCCGCCCTTCGAAGAAGACACATTCTTCCTCGTATTGCCCGAAGAGGGTTGGAAGGTGGAGAGGACGATCGGCTGGCTGAATCGCTACCGTCGTCTGAAGGTGTGCTATGAGAGACGCGATGATATTCATCTGGCCTTCCTTTATCTCAGCTGTGCTCTCATCTGCTGGAACTTTATTCTACGAATGTTTTGTTAGCTCTAAATAGAAGTTGGACTCGGAAGTTCCAGGACTTAAGAGAGTCTTTTCAATTCAGGCCGATTCTATTGAATGGCTACGCGGCCGGGGGGCAGTAACGGAGGAGGATGGTGCCCATCCTTACCTTCGTCGGCAGATCGATGACCTACCGACGTTCCGTTATTATGGTCCGGCTGCTGAAGTGATTAGCGGGCAGAATGCTCGGCCGGCTCGTTCAGGTGCAGTGTCCCGAGGGTGGCAGCGAGGATGGGCAAATGTTCCTCGGGCTTTTGAATCTGTACCGGCTGCGGTACATCCTTCTTCCTGCTGATACCGGGAGGAAGGGTGTTGGCCGACAGAAAAGCCCAGGCCACATTGACATAGACAAACGCGATCAACACAATCGCTCCGAAACCAAAATAGAAATTGAACATGGGATTCTCCTTTTCATTGAATGGTTCGGTTTCTAATTCAGCACTCCGATTTACTTTTTCTGAGTGCTGCGCTTCGCAAACACGCGACAGGGATAGAGCAAGCGCAGTGCCAGAATTGAGAAAAATCAAGACGAGAATAGAACCGCTTGAAAGGGAAGATGAAAACTTTTTTGACGCCCGAAAACTTTTGATGAACCGATGGGGGAAATCACCAAAACTGGGGCAGATGCCACAATGACAGCGATGTTTCGCTGACTGAAATTCATCTCCTACTGAGGAATTCTTGGCACCCGATCTCCAAATGGGAACGGGCCTAAAAAGGTGGAATGGCGGTTTATTAGAAGATATAAAAGGAAGATTTTATTAAGAAGAGGCGGGCCCGAGCCGATACTTGTCCATCCGGTATCGGAGCGTATCGCGGGTCAGTCCCAGGAGCTTCGCCGCTTGGGTGACATTCCAGGCGGTCTGCTCCAGCGCTTGCAGCACGAGGTCGCGCTCGATCTCTTCCAGCGAGACCCCCTGGCGTGGAAGGAGAAAACGGTTTGTCCCCTCCCTCTCCGACGGTCTGTCGGTTTTGGCGAGATCCGGGAGGAGGGCTAATTGTTCCGGTTCGATGATCTCCTCCCGGGAGAGAAGGACCGTTTGCTCGATCATGTTCCGAAGCTCTCGGACGTTGCCGGGCCACGCATAATCCAGAAGCGCTTTTTCCGACTCCGGACTGAAATGTATTCCTTGTTTTCCATAGCGTCTGGATTGAATCTTCAAAAAATTATTTGCAAGAAGAAGAATATCTTTTCCACGGGTACGGAGGGGAGGAAGCTCCAGATGAACGATCCGGAGGCGGAAGAAGAGATCGGGCCGGAATCGTCCTTGGCGAACCGCTTCTTCCAGCAATTGGTTCGTAGCGGCGATAATCCGGACATTGACCTTCTGTTCGCGAAGATTCCCGATCCGACGAATGACCTTGTCCTCGAGCACTTTGAGCAGCTTCGCCTGAAGAACGACTTCGATCTCTCCTATCTCGTCGAGAAAAAGGGTTCCGCCGTCCGCGGCTTCAAACAAACCGATCTTCCTTTCCTTTGCATCGGTGAAAGCGCCTCGTTCATAGCCGAAGAGCTCCGCCTCCAAAAGCTGAGTCGGAATCGAAGCGCAATTGATCTCGATGAAAGGAGCATTTTTTCTCGGACCATTATAATGAAGGCCCCTGGCGACGAGCTCCTTGCCGGTGCCGGTCTCTCCGGTAATTAAGACGGCGGGCGGATCGCCCTCCGTCAACTTGCTTTCCGATTCGATGATCTGCTCGATCTGTTTTTTTAATGAGCGCATCGGGGCCGACTCCCCCAGAAGCCCGGACAGCGCGCTCTCTCCAGCTTCCCTCTCTCGATAGTAGGAGAGGGTCCCCTCCAGACGGGTTTGTCCGACCGCTTTATCGAGCAAGACTTTCAGCTTGGCCAGGACCAGCGGCTTGTTCATAAAGTCATAGGCGCCTGCCTTCATGGCATCCACGGCGGTCTCGATGTTTCCGTGGGCGGTGATCATCACCACCTTCACCTGCGGGTCGCTCTTGCGTATTCGGGAGAGCGCTTCCAGGCCGTTCATCCCGGGGAGCTGCAGATCGAGTAGGATGACATCCGGCTTGAATGATTCGAGCTGCTGCAATCCCTCCTCGGCGTTCTGTGCAATCCGGACCTCGTAATCGTGGCGCTCAAGATAGGTCTTCATGTTTTTCGCCAACGTGGTCTCATCTTCGATAATCAAAATAGCATACGACATCGGTCTACCTCGCAGCCGGAATGTGCAGGAAAACGGTCGTTCCCGCTCCTGGTTCGCTCTCCAGCCGAAGGGTCCCCCCGTGGCGCTCGATGATCCGCTTGGCCAGCGAGAGCCCGACCCCCATTCCCTTCGGCTTCGTTGTGTAAAATGGTTTGAATACTTTTGCGATCTGCTCCTTCGGGATGCCGGTTCCGGTGTCTCCAATCGAGATCTCCACCCGGCCCACCTCTTTTTCGGCTCGGCTGGTCACGACCAATTCCCCGCCCTGCGGCATGGCATCGAGGGCATTGGCAATCAGGCTGATCAAAACGTGTCTGAGCAGGGCCTCATCCGCATGGACCAAAGGCGAGGAAGCGTCCAAAGCGAGCGTCGATTTCACATTTTTTTTCTTCATTTCGCGGTCGAGGGAATCGAGGGTCGATTGGATCAGGTCGTTCATCCGGATCGGAGCGGGCGTCCCGCTCGGCGGTTTGGAGTAAGCGAGGAGCTCCCGGATCCAGTCTTCGATTCGGTCTGTTTCGTGAATGATCTCCTCCGCTGTGGCGCGAAAGGGGGGAGCCTCCTCCAGCGCTACTTCTGCGGAGGAGCGGATGGAGGCGAGCGGATTGCGGATGCCGTGGGCGACCGCCGAGGCCATCTCGCCGATGGCGGCCATCGTCTCCGACTCGACGAGCTGCTCCTGCTGCCGCCGAATGACCCGCGCCGCCCGCCGGACAATCCAGAAGAGGGAGACATAGAGAAAGAGGCCTCCGACTCCGGCGCTCAGCCAGACCAGTTGGTTTCCCTGCTTGATGGCTTCAAACAGAGTGAGGGGGACCTTATAAACCTCGACCACGCCGACGACTTTATTTTCTCGGACGTTCCAAATCGGAATATAGATTTCCGCAAAAAAAGGAACCTTCCGATCGAAGACATGTTCGGGCTTCAGCGGTTTTCCGGAAGTGCCGCTGGTCACCGCCAGTTCTCCTGACAGCGCCGTTTTCAACTGCGGGTTTTGAGTGTAGCGATGTCCGATGAATCGGTCGTCGTCCGACCAGAGGATCGATCCGTCGCTGTTGTAAACGTTGGCTCGAACAACCTCCGGCATGGTTGCAATTTGCCTGAAGAAGGCCTCAAAAACTACCTTGGTTTTTCCCGGATCATCCGTCTCGAAATACCCACGTGTATTCTCCGCCTGTGCAATCGTCTGGACGAATTCCATTGTAACCACGGCGTCGCGTTTTAGCATGTTGTTCGTGAGGAAGCGCGAGAGAAGAAATGCGGAGACCGCGCTGATCAGACCAACCGATAAAAAACTAAGGAGCGCAAACCAGCGGAGCAGATTGAATGACTGTTTTTCTTGGATTGGTATCGACGAAGACCGATGATGAGGATAAAGAGACATTGCAGCTCCGTATGAAATTTCTGTGCCAAATCTAGCGCATAACCCGATACGAGTCAATGAGGCCGATAAATGAAGATTTCCATTGCAGGGTCCACGATGATCGAACACATTATGCCGGATGTCATCCCAGAGATTCCGCTTCGCTGGGGCAAATCCCCCAAAGATGGGGGATTTGCCCCACGCGGCTCTTACCTCTTTTTTTTGTCTCCGGTCGGTTACTGTCGTTTTCGCGGTTTTTCCGAAGAGATTGATGGTCCAATCATCTGTTCCTTGTCGGTATTCTATTTGCAGCTCACTTCATTTTTCAAGAGTCGTCTGAAATTCCTGTCTGACTGGCTCCCTTACTCCAAGCAGCGGAATGAATGTCCAAGCGGTGTCTATAATGTCCGTAGTGATGACTTCTATGCCGAAGATCCCCTTTCGTATTTCTAAAGTGTAGGTGAGAGCGCAATGTTGAGAACCTGTGTTTTGATCGTTGAGGATGAGCGTCTTCTCCAAAAGGCCATTGGAATCAGTCTACGCCGGGAAGGGTATGAAGTGATTGAAGCGATGACCGGCGCGGAAGCATGGAATGTGTTGCACGTCTCTTCAATCGACATTCTGATTTTGGATGTCGGTCTGCCCGATTATGACGGTCTTGAGCTGCTGAAGGAAATCCGAGCGATTTATCCTCGAATCCCCGCGATTGTGATGACCGCCTATGATGCTCCGGGGCTGGAGAGCATAGCAATCGAAGCGGGTGCTTCGGTCTTTCTCACCAAGCCGATTGTTCTTCGGGCGCTGAAAGTGGAGATTCAGAAAGTTCGAGAAAATCGGGATCGAGAATAAATTAAAAAACTACAAGAACGGTGAATGGCAGCGGAGTGAGGTGTTTTCGTATCAGCTCATCTGAATTCCCCGCCCAGAGAGCGGATCACTCGGATTATCACCTATGACATCAGAATCGAGACAATCTGCCTTATCCGGTTCGCTCTATCGGCCGACCTTCCGAAGCCGTCTCTTCTTTAAGTTCATCATTCCCTATATTTTTTTGATAGTGACGGTGTTTTCGCTGAGCGGATGGCTCTTTTTCTCCTCTGCCAGGGAGGCGCTCGATGCGGAACTCTCTCGGCGGCTTATCGGCGTGGCCGATCTGGTTGCAAGGACCGTGAATCCACATTACCTGATGAGGATTCGGCCCGGAGACGAAGATACCTCACTCTATCGTCTCGTCTTGCAAGAGCTTGGAAAGCTCCGGGAAGCGGCCCGGGTCAAAGATATTCATCTCTTTGACCGAGAAAACAGGATGATCGTCGATCTCGACCAAACGCAGCGGATCGGCGAGGAGAATCTTTTTCTCCAACTCGACTCTTATGAGCTCGAACAGGTCTGGCGCGGCCGCACGGTCTCTTCCGTTCTTTACCGAGGGCGGGACGGCCGGTTTTACAAGGCCGGTTATGCCCCCGTCTGGGACGATCAGGGGGAGGTCATCGCGGGGGTCGGGGTCGAGGTAGGGGTCGATTTCATGCAGATCATGGATGGGGTTCGTCGGCAGTTCATCGGGATCTCCTTGTTCAGCGGGGGATTGATTGTCATGATCAGCTTTCTTCTCTCCCGCTCGATGATCCGTCCGATCCAGGTCCTGACCTCCGCCACGGAACAGCTCGGAAATGAGGAGAGCTACCCGCAGATTGATTTGAAGCGAAACGACGAACTCGGCGACCTGGGAAAGCATTTTAACTGGATGATCGCTCAAATCAAAACCAAAGATGCGCTGCTTCGCCGCATGTACGCTGAAGAGCGGGCCCGTGTGGAGGTTCTCGAAGGGTATAGCGAAACGCTGCTGAAGAGCATTCCGAGCGGTGTCCTGGGGGTTAATCTCAACGGAGAGATTACCTCCTGCAATCCGGCCGCGGAGAAGATCATCAGTCTCTCTTCATCGGCTCTCTTGGGCCGGCCGGTTCAGGGAGCGCTAGGCGTTTGCTCCCCTTTGGAGCCGATCCTCCTGACCGCCGTGACGACAGGCAACGAAGCCGCCTGGGAGGAATTCTCGATCGAAGATCCCTCCAGGGGGAAGCGCTGGATCGGTGCGATGGCCTCGCCGATTAAAGATCATGGCGGAAAGCAGGCCGGTGCCACGGCAGTTTTCGCCGATCTTACTGAGGTGAAGAACCTCCAAGAAGAAGTTGCTCTCAAGCGGCAGATGGCGCTTCTCGGAGAGCTCTCCGCTGGGATGGCCCATGAGATCCGAAATCCGCTGGCAGCCATTCAGGTCTTGGGTGAACTGCTCAGTCGAAAAGTGAAAGGGATTGCTTCGGACCAAACGAAGAAGGAGGCGGGCGGCTCCGGGGAGGGAGAGCTTCAAGCGCTGAGCCGGAGCCTGGTCACAGAGATCCATCATCTGAACCGATTCGTCACGGAATTTCTGATTTATGCGCGAATGCCTCTCCTCCGTTTTGAAAGGGTGAACCTCGCTGAAACCGTTGAGGCGGCTCTCTTGCTGGCCACGCCGTCTGGAATGCCGGAGAAGATTTCTCTCCGAAAGAGCCTCCCCGCGTCTTTCAAGATCTCGGTCGACCCTCTCGAATTTCGGCGGGTGCTCCTCAATTTGATTCAGAACGCGCTGCAGGCGATGGGGACGGAGGGAGAACTCGGCATTAAAGCGGAAATAGTCGATTCCCATTTGATCCTCCGGATCTCAGATACGGGGACGGGTATTCCGTCGGCACACCGGGAGAAGATTTTCAGCCCCTTTTTTACAACGAAACAAGGAGGGACCGGATTGGGCCTTGCGATTTCTCAACGGGTCGTCCATGAACACGGAGGAAACCTGACGTTCGAGACAAGCGAAGGGAAAGGGACGACCTTCCTCATTCAGATCCCGATTGAAGGAACTGGCGGGAGAAGGGTTTTCGGAAGATAGATCGGACAAGGAGGAGCCGTCCTTCCCCGGCCGGCCGGTCGAAGAGGATCATCGGAAGGTGCTCTGGTCTCCGAATTCCAATATAAGGAGTAAAGCGATGATCAGGATACTGATCGTGGAAGATAAAGAGGCGATGCGGCAATCGTTGGGCCGGCTCTTCTCTGAGAAAGGTCATGAAGTGGTCGAGGCGGCAAGCGGCGCGGAGGCGCTGGAGCGATTTAATGAAATGGAGACCGATCTGGTGATCACCGATCTTCAGATGGGGGAGGTCGACGGCCTTCAGGTGCTTCGTGAAATCAAAAAAAGGGCGCCGCAAACGCCTGTCTTGATGGTCACGGCATTCGGGTCGGTTGAGGGGGCCGTGGAGGCGATGCGGCAGGGGGCGTTCGATTATCTTCTCAAGCCCTTTTCGCTGACCGAAATCGAGGCAAAGGTGGAGAAGGCGCTGGAGCAGAGAAGGCTTCTGACGGAGAACCGCTATCTGCGGGAAACACTCAATCGCACCGTGGGGAGGATGATCGGCCGCTCGGAGAGGATGCAGCAGGTTTACCGGCTGATCGAAAAAGTGGCCCCCAATACCGCTCCGGTTTTAATACTCGGAGAGACCGGAACGGGAAAAGAGCTGGTCGCGCGGGAGATTCATCAGGGGGGGCCGCGGAAGGAGGGGCCGTTTATCGCGGTCAATTGCGGGGCGATTCCGGAGAACCTGCTTGAGAGCGAGCTCTTCGGATATGAAAAGGGGGCTTTCACGGGGGCCTCGTCCCAGAAGAAAGGACGGCTTGAATTGGCCGAAGGGGGGACGCTTTTTCTCGATGAGATCGGAGAGCTTCCACTTCCCCTTCAGGTCAAGCTGCTGCGGTTTTTACAGGAGCGGGAAATTCAGCGGGTAGGGGGGACAAAAACCATCCGAGTTGATGTCCGGTTGGTCGCTGCGACAAACCGCGATTTAAAACAGGAAATCGAGGAACATCGTTTCAGAGAAGATCTCTATTATCGAATTCGGGTGATTGAAATCCATCTTCCCCCGTTGAGAGAACGCCACGGGGATATCCCAGAATTGGCGGCTTACTTCTTGCAAAAATTTAGTCGTGAGCTTCATAAGAATCTCGAAATCCTTCCAGAGGCCCTCGACCTCTTGACCCTCTATGCCTGGCCGGGAAATGTGCGGGAGCTGGAGAACGTCATTGAACGGGCCGCGGTTCTTGCAGAGGGGGAGATCATCAAGGCAGGGGACCTCCCCCCAGAGCTTCAATTGGTTTCTACTTCGGCAGCCTCACACGGGGAGTCGAGAGAAGCGGGGCTGACGGAGCGGCTGGAGATGATCGAGCGTGATATTATCAGGAAGACTCTTGAAGAGACGACAGGAAATCAGACACAGGCGGCCAGGGTGCTCCGTCTGCACCGCAGCTCGCTTCAGTATAAAATGCGCAAGTATAGGTTGTTGGATTAGCGGAGGAATTCAAGAATGTCTGCGTTACGTCGTTGCCTTCGTGCTTCTATTGGCTACCTTCGGGGTTTCTGCGGCGGCGGAGCGGCCCGAGTCACTCCTCGCGGAGCTCCGCGCCATTGATGCGACGTTCCAGCAGGTGTTGAATCAGGTCGATCAATCGGCGCGTCAATCCGAAGAGGTCTCGCGGGAGGTCCAGGCGCTCAAGTTGCAAGGAGCGGGGGGAGGTCTCCATCAGATCCGGCTGGAGCGACTTCTGTCGCGCTTGAGGGAAATCCTCCTTGATCGGCGGGAGTTGAAGAAGCTGGAGCAGAGTCTCCGCGCCGAACGGGAAAAGAAAGCGGATCTTCTATACGACCGGATGGGGGAGGAGATCGAATCTCTGCTCCGTGAGGCGGAGGGGGCATCGCGCCGGGGGGAGATCCAGCGGGCCGACCAGATCCATCGCGCGATTCTGGAAAAGATGCAGATGCGCGAAGCATTGCGGCGACCCGGTTCGCTCCATATTGCTGCGCTTCCCAAGTTTGAGGTGCCAGATCTGGAGGGGGCATCTCCGATCGAGATGAGAGAGATGGCGGTTCTGCTCAGAAACGACGCCGAGACACTCGACAAGAAACGGAAAGAAATGGAGGAGGAGCGTCGGCTCCTTCGTGAAGAACTTAAAATCAAGCAGATCCTGGCCCGGCTCCAGGGATTTCCTAGGGGGATCGAGAACGAGCCGATCGATCGGCAGATTCAGGCGCTGGATGAGCGGCAGACTCTGCTCAATGAGGCGATCGGCCGTTATGCGGAGCGGATCGAGACCCTCTTCGCCGCGTCGGAGCAGATGCTGGCGAAATCGAAATGGGTAGAGGAGCGCTTCAAGTAGAGGTCCGATGGTAGGGTTGCGGCAGATATTTCGATCGAAATTTTTTCTAAGTCTCTTCTTCTCCGGATGGATCCTGGCCGGATGCGCCTCCGACCTGCATCTGCGGGGGCTGGAAGCGACCGGCCGGGGAGAGCACGGAGAGGCGGTTCGATTCTATCTGGCGCATCTGAAAGAGCACCCCGACGACCTGCGCGCCAGAAACGATCTCGGTGTCTCTTATCTTCGGAGCGGACAATACGACCTCGCCTTCTTGGAGTTTCAGAAAGTTCTCGCCGCCGATCCCCGTTATGTCCGGGCTTATTACAATATCGCCCTCGTCTACAACTTCAAAGGGCTTCCGGATGAGGAATTCAATGCCTACCAGAAAGCATTGGAGATCGATCCGGGCCATCTTCCCACCCGGCTGAACCTCGCCCATCTCAATATCGAACGGGGCGAGATCGCCAGGGCAAGAGAAATTTATGAGTCGGTCCTTCAGGCGCATCCGAACCAGCCCCGTGCTCTCTACAACCTTGCCCTGCTCTACGATCAGGAAGGAAAGAAAGAGGGGGCCGTCGCGCTGCTTGAGCGATTCCTGGCCGAGCGGCCCGATCCGCAGTGGAAGGAAGAGGCCGAGGGACATCTGGCCAGACTGAAAAAGTCCCGCCTCTCTCCCTAAGGCGCGCTTGAGCGGTTCCTTTGCTTCCCCGTTTCCTCCTCCGCTCCATTCAACCCTTTCCGGAGCATCGACTCCCAGAGCCAGGTGACCTTGACGAGATAGAGTGTCCCGCCGCCGCCCGTTTGACGGAAAGGATTGGCGATCAAAAAGAGGTGACTACCGGATCGGTATTCCCAGGAGAGGCGGAGGTTGGCCGCCACAGCGCGTTCCTCCCGGCTCCACTGCGCCAGCCCGTGAAAGAGGAGCCGATTGGTCGGCGACCATTTCACCTCCCCTTCGACAATCTGCGCGACAAAATCTCCCTGCGGCAGACGGACGGCGTCTGTCTTCCATCCCGCCCCCAATTTCAACCCCTCCGCCGGCGCGGCGGTCACCCCCAGATTCAAGGACTTTTTCGTTCCCCCATAGAATCCTCCCCATCTCACGCCGATCTCAGTCGAGATCGGACGGCGGGCGTCGCTTGCAAATCGGATCTGATACTCTTCGTAGCGGTAGATTCCCTCCGGAATGGTCATACCGGGGCGGATCTCAAAGTCGAACGGAAGCCGCTCCGCCTGCGGATTCCAGCTGGCCAGGACAAAATCGCCCGACCTGAAATCGGCCTGCGCCCGCCAGTAATCGCCCCGGTAAAGGAAATGGCCTCCCGTGTCGGTCTGGTAAGTCAGCTCGCTTTTGAACCCGAATTCCCGAACAGGGCCCGCGGTCGGTTGCGGCCGGATGTCGATCGATCCCTCCGTCTCTTTCAAATCGGTCTGCTCGACAAATCCGAGCGCGGGATCGAACCGCTCGTCAACACGGAGGTGGCTCATCCCGATCCTCCAAAAAGGATCGCGCCAGGAGATCCGACCGTAGGCCGCCTCGCCCGAGCCGCGGTTCCCGCTCCCGCCGGAGCCGAGCCAGAAGGCGTTGGCGGACAGGTTGGGATGCGGCGCAATGGTCGCATCAACTCCTACCGTTCGTTCCCCCGGCTCCCCCGATTCGGCGCGCTCGGTCGCGATCAGGCCGAGGTTGGAGCGAACCCCCAGATCGCGACTGAGCCGGAGAACGCCAAACCGCTCCGCCGGGACTTCCCCTTCTCTTTCCGTCTGCGTCAGGAGGAATCCGACGCCATAGGGGCCGATCTTGCCGGTCAGCTTGCCGCCGCCTGCAATCGGGATCGATATTTGATCGATCAGGCCGATCCTCCGGCTGAAGAACGGCTGGACCCGGCCGGCCAGACCGAAATCATAAAAATCTCTCCCCTCAAGAAAGAATTCCCTCTTTTCCGGGAAGAAAAGGGGAAAACGGGTGAGATGGGCCTGAAAACGGTCGACCTCCGTTTCGGCGAAATCGGTGTTGAAGGTGAGGTCCAGGATCAGATCGGTCTGGAAGTGATACCGCAGATCAAGGCCGGCGTCGTGATCGACATCCCGGTCATCGCGGCCATCGGTTCGGTCATGCTGATAAGCGCCTCGGACATAGGGCTTGATCGAGAGGCGGCGCGCAGGGAGGGGGGGATCGATCCCGGTCAGATGGCCGGCCCGAGAGACTTCGAAAAAAAATTGCTCCGGTGTGAGAGCGGCCCAGAAGGAGACCTCTTTGAGATGGATGACGCGCCGACGGAACTGGACCCCCCATTGCTGCTCTTTCCCGGGATGGAAACGGAGCGTCTCGAAAGGAACCCGGAACTCCACCGACCATCCCTTTTCAGTACGCCGGGCGGCGACCTCCCAGAGACCGTCCCAGCCTCTGTTGACACGTTCGCCTTCCTGGTTGACGGTTGCATCGGACATGGCGGAGAGGACATTGGTTTCGAAGAAAAAGCCGCTCTGATGATCGTGGTAGGGGTCGATCAAGACGGCGAAGGTATCGCTTCTCTCCAGGGAGGCATCCCGGTGCCGCTCGTCCGCTTGAATCAACGCCGGCTCCGGATCGTTCAAGGCGACCGCGATGTAGAGGTTGTTTTGGTCGTAGGCGACCCATACGAACGAGGCCGCCTGCGCGGGCGTCCCCGGGTCGGGCCGCTGCTGCACAAAACCGGTCATGGGGGGATTGACATTCCAGACAGGCTCCTCCAGCAGACCGTCGACCGTGATTGTCTCGCTGGAAATCGACAGGGCCTTCAGAGAGGGTTTTGGAAGCTCCTCCGCATCGGCGAGGCTTTGATGGAGAAGAATAAGAAGAAAGAAAAACCAGGGAGAGGGATGGAAATACCGGACGGGGAAGGCGCAATCTCTTTTTTTTGAAGAAGGGCGGGAGATATTCAATAAGAATCGATCCTCACGGGTGTTGAAATAAAGAAGGGGGGATCGGAAGAAACATATCCCCCCTTCATAACCTGGTCTTGAAAATTTCTGTCTACCCTACTTTTTCGGTTCCTTCGGGTTTCGGGTTGTCATCCGCGCCACCTTTGGCGATCATTCCGGTTTTTTCGGTTCCTTCGGGTTTCGGATTGTCATCCGCGCCGCCTTTGGCGATCTCGATCTGCTCGACCGCCTTGTTATCATCGGTGCAGCCGGCGGAGCGCTTGGGGTCGTCATCGGGGCAGGTGCCGTTTCGTCTTGCATGCGCATCCTGTGAAACGGCAATCAAACCGAGAAACGATACGACCAACGCGAGAACAAATGCTTTCTTCATTGACTAAACCTCCATTGAGTATTGTTTTGAGAGAAACTGCAGACAGCCCTATGCCGCCTGCATATTGATGAATAAATAGGGGAGACGGTTTGACTCTCTCCCCAACAGAACAATTTGACGACCGACCATGAGATAAGCAAACGGTATGCCGAAGAGATTCCTGCCGCATCTCATCCAAATTTCACAGCCGCCATCGGATAAACATCCCGAAGTCGTCTTCAAATCGTAATAAAGGCGCCGGAAATCTATCCGTTTTAGAAAATCGTCCGATTGGAAACCGGCACCTGGATTGCCTCCGTTGAAGGGGGATGTTTTTATCGGTGACCGTCGGGAGGCGCGTGGGCGGGGGATTTCCCCCAGCATTGGGGGAAATCCCCAAAATGGATCGCAGCGGCGCGGCACCCGGGCGGAGAGGGATCGACTTATTATCTTCACTTCTCGATCCGTGATTGGCATATTGTTTGCTTTGGGGACCTCCAGGGAACGGGCGTTCGCTGTGAGAGGGATGTCCCACCCGATGAGATCGTCGAACTTCGACGCAAACGCCCTTTCCAGGAAGCGCTGCACCGATGAATAACAATGCGGTCTCCGGAGGGCGGCTATAACTGATTCCGGTTCTACTAAATAAGGAGCTTAACGATGAAGATCTCTTTTAAATTTTTGGGATTGGCGATGATCGGGCTGATGGTTACCGCCTGTGGGGGTGGAGGGAGCGGCGACGGAGGATCAGACGAGACGGTGCCGACGCTGGGGATCACCTCGATTCAGAAAGTGGGGGCGACGGCGATCCCGAACGCGAATGCATCGTCGAAGCCCGTTTTTGCTTCGAAGCTCTTTGATGGGGGATGGATCCTGGGTCCCCGTCATGCCTTCGCACAGGCGACGCCCTGTGCCTCTGATGCGCCGACCTCCTTCGCGGTTTCCGGCGGCAAAATTTGGATCAATCAAGCCTACACGATCTTGGACGAAGTGGAATTTGATCGGGAACCGTCGACGACGCCGAGCCCGGAGTTCGGCCCCTTTGCGCTCGATCTGACCAACACCGATGCCAACGTCGGGGAGGCGATCACGGTCGATATCCCCCAAGGAAACTATAGCGGAGTGAAGTATCGAATCAAACGGATCGAGGATGACGTCAATCAGCCGATTAAAAACGTGGAGAGTGTCAGTGCATTCAGAGGGAAGCTCGTCGGGGATCCGAAACGGCGGCCGAGCGTCTGGGTCGAGGGGGTGATCGGCGTCGGATCCGAGAGCGAAGGCTTCTCTTCCTGCAAAGACTTTATCTTCGTTGCCGATCATCGGTGGGAGGTTCGGATTCCGCTCCGAAGCGCCTCCGCTGGATCGACGGCGGTCAACGCGGTGCTCTTCTTCGATCTGGAAGGAGCGTTCAAGTCGGGCATGAGCGCCTCGGGTGCCACAGCGCAGGGTCTGGTGGGAGAGGTCGGAGCGGGCACCGTAGACAATATGGGGCCGCAATTCCTCGACGGGCGGACGAAAGATCCCGACCATGGCACCCCCGCCGCGAAAGCGATCACGGCGGCGCTTCCAGGCAATGTGACGGTCTTCTCTCAATCTGTGACCGCCACGAGGGGATTTGACGACAATCCATCTGTTTCCGACTTGGTGAACAGCACCGCTCCGGCTGGGGCGACCGTCATCGACGACAGCGCCGTGCGGGTCAGCGGCGACGACAACCCCTCCGTTTCCGACCTTGCTGAAACGGAGATTCCAGGATAGATCATCCCATCGCAGTCGGCGGCGGGGGAGACTCCCGCCGCCGAAAACAGACCTGGAGGCGATTTGATTTCTGAGATTTCGGTAAGAACCGCTTTCTTTTCTGCCGACGGAGGCGGTGACCATTAACCAAAATATTCATCGGATTGTGGGTGTGCTTCAAGACACGGGAGGAACAAATCGACCCGATCGTTCATCATGATCCTTTGACCGGCCTGATGAATCGCGCCGGCGTGCACGATCGTTTCGCGCAGGTATCGGCACAGGATCGCTTTAACAAAGTGGCGCTACTTTGCCTCGACCTGGACCGGTTCAAGTTGATTAATGAGATGTTCGGGTTCGTGTTCGGCGACCTCTTGCTGCAATCGATCGCAGAGCGCCTCAAGCGGTTTATCTTTGAAGGGGACTTGCTTGCGCGCGTCGGCGACGACGAATTCATGATGATCTTAACCCGTGTTTCCCATGACGAGGAGGCTCTGAAGCTGGCTCAGAAAGTCCGCGAGGTCTTGTCGGGTCCTTTTACGCTGAGGGATCATGAAATCATGATGATCGATTTCCGAATCACGGCGAGCATCGGGATCGCGCTCGCTGCGCCGAACGAGGAGGAATCGGAGATTTTTCTTAAAAACGCCACCACCGCCATGATGCGCGCGAAAAAAGAGGGAGGGGATCGCAGTCAAATTTATACCCCCGAGGTGGATGCCGCCGCACTGGAGCGGCTGACTTTGGAAAGCGGCCTGCGCGAGGTACTGCGACGAAACGAGCTTTTTTTAGAGTACCAGCCCCAGCTCGAATTAAAGACAGGAAAAATGATTGGCGTAGAGGCTTTGGTCCGCTGGAATCATCCCGACCTCGGCGTGATCCCTCCCGGTCGGTTTATCGCCCTGGCGGAAGAGATTGGGATGATCGAACCGATCGGAGAGTGGGTGCTCCAAACAGCTTGTGCGCAGAACAAGGCATGGCAGCGGTCGGGCCTCCCTCCGGTGAGGGTCGCAGTCAACCTGTCTTCCTGCCAACTTCAGCGGAAATCCCTGATTGATCTGGTGGCGCGAGTGTTAAAAGAGACGGAACTCGATCCGGTCTATCTCGAATTTGAAATAACGGAATCGACGATGATGCAGAACATAGAGACGACCGTTGAGACTCTTTCTGAGTTGAAACGGATGGGCATCC
>Ga0209810_1001349_pt1 | contig 37873 bp, 38 predicted proteins | sample Coa_R1_7_FD_187159 | JGI IMG/M metagenome (GOLD analysis project Ga0209810, IMG submission 187159) | Surface soil microbial communities from Centralia Pennsylvania, which are recovering from an underground coalmine fire - Coalmine... | ecosystem: Environmental > Terrestrial > Soil > Unclassified... | reverse complement strand
GCAGAGGTGGGCGAACAGCGGGGCAACCCATGCGCTGTGATGACAGAGAAAGGCGGAAGTCCGTGACGAACCCATGCCCGGTATGACCAGGAAAGGAGCAGGAGGGATGAGCGCTTTTCCTGCCTGGGACGAACGGCCCGCGGTGACCACCCCCATGACGGCCACCGTGACGAACAATGGCAAGGGGACATCACGAAGTGACAGCAAGCGGGCAAAACGAATTTTTCACAACTGGATGACCAATTCTACCAGGCGAACGTCACGATACAGTGACGAACAACGGTTCTGCCAGATGACCATCACTGTGCTTCGGTTTCACCAAAGCGATGACGAACCGGGGATGATGCAATGAGCGGCCCACAGCACCGTCACTGTGCTTCGGTTTCACCAAAGCGATGACGAACCTGGGGTGATGTTTGCATCTCGCGCAGCATGGTTGTTCGGGGGCTGTCCGGCTGAGGCGACCATGATTCAATCAGGGTGCCCCTTCCCACCACGCTACGCCATCTCGATGATAGGCCCAACGGCAGCATGTATTCGTGCAGGTGAAGCGGCGTCCCTCCGGGGCAGATTTGCGCCGATGTCCACACATCGGACAGGTCTTGCTCGTGTAGGGTTCTTCCTGCAAAAAGGTGGCTGGCGGATAGCGCGATATTGCGCACATCAGGCGTACATGATGGAGTGCAGGAGGTCATGGTTTGCGTATGTTGGCCTTTGAGTATCATTGGAACAGAACGTTAGGGGAATGGTTTGAGGCCAGACAGGATCGGGGCTTGCAAAAACGGACCGAGTCCGTTTTGCTCTTCTCAACCATTCCTGTCGCTTGCTTTCAGTCCAGGAAAATGAGCCGTATTTACACTTTCTGTTCCGATGATACTCAAAGGCCTGATCTGCTCGACGCGGCTGAAGCGCGACACATCGCCCAGCTCGGCGCGAATGGTCGCCGCATTCTGCGGCCCAATGCCGGGAATGGCTTGCAAGCGCTGGGCGTCGTCATCGTCCCGCACCACAGCGGCAATGGCGGCTTCCAACTCGGCCAGGCGGACGTGCAAGTCATGGAGATGCAAGGCCAGCGTGCGTACCACCAGGCTGCGAGCGGCGACCGCGCGGGTGGGCGCGATCACGGGTTTTGGCCTGGGACCAGGCAACAGCGGGGATCATCTCTTGGCCGAGACAGTGCTGGCCGCCCGGCAACAGCCCCAGCCACGCTTGCCCAGTGCTGGGCATTCGCTGGATGACGGCTACATCGCCGATACCGGCTTTGCGGGCCAGCACATCCGTGCCCGCTGGATGCGGACCTATGGCGCGGTGGTGATCACCCAGCCAGAGCAGCGGCGTCCGCATCGCTGGCCCAAACGCTTGCGGCGGTGGAGGGCCTGCTTGCGTGAGATCGTGGAGACCGTGCATGATCGGTTGCTGGAAGCCTTTCGCTTGGAACACGAGCGGCCCCACGTTTTGCGGGGCGTGCAAGCGCGTCTGGCGGCCAAAGTGGGGCTGCACAACTTCTGCTGCTGGCTCAATCTTCAGCAGGGGCGGCCAGCGCTGGCCGTCGCGGACTTGCTTGATTGGTAACATATTTCACACCAAACGTTGAAGAGTAGCAGGGTATACTGGCCCGCCATATGCTGGCTGCCGTAACGCAGAGAGAGTACATGTCAGAAGAAGAACACACACAGCCAGGGATCTGGGAACGGGTGGAGCAAGCCACCTTCGCTGACGACCCTGTCGCCAGAACGAGACTGATCCGAGAACTTGCCCTTCAGCCCAAAGAGGTGATGATGGCGCTCCAGCAACTCAGCTATTATCCACCCAAGCAGCACTGGAGAGTCATTAGCCAAGTGGTGGGTGCCATCGGGTATCCACAGAATGTCGCGGCCATTCCGCTGATCATCGCTATTGCTACCGATCCAAATGCCCCCGGACAGGAGGAGGCAACAGCCACCTTGTGTGAGATAGGACCTGAGATCGTCGTTCCCTATCTCATCGAGATCCTCTGGGATCGGGGGCAGAAACGACAGGGATGGGACGAAGAGGTCTACGAAGTGTGCTGGTGGCTCGAGCGAGGGGTCAAGGAGCGCGCTTATCTACTCGGATGTGGTCCAGTCCTTGCTTTCCTGCTAAGTCAGCGGCAGGTGTGGAAAGATATGGATGAGGCAGATGCCCTAGAAAGAGCTCTGATAGCTGCCTTAGTAGCCATCGCGGCTGAAGGTGCAGACTATGTGCTGCCAGCCCTGCTCGCCTGGCTGGAGCAAGAGGGGCCAACGGCCTTGAGCAAGCAGATTCAGGTGGCGATCACGTCCTTGGGGAGCGAGGTACTCAGGCCCTACACACGGATCTGGCCTTACACTCCGGGGCAGGGGACGTAGCAGGGGTATCGTAGTATTGGACATACAAAGCATGGCATCTCCAGGTCTCCTGTAGTATGAGGCTCGCTCCCCTTCTTGGCGCCTTTGGAAGCGCAGACCGTTCCTTCCGTCGTTGGTTCCATCACTCCTTCTGATATACTGGTTGTTTCCCCACGACCTGCCGATAGAACGTCGAGCGCGAGACGCCCTGCAGCGCGCAGAGTACGCTCACTGGTGCCATTGCCAGCAGCCCGCAGGGCAACTATACCTATGACAGCACCCACTACCACGCAGTGGATGCCATTGGCACGAACAGCTATGAGGCCCAGTATGATGCCGCTGGCAATATGACCTGTCGCACGCCAACCAATGCGGCGGTCTGTACCAGCACCAGCCAGACGGGGGCCAGGTTCACCTATGATGCCGAAGATCGGCTGATTCAGTGGGTCAGCGCCAATGGCGCCACCACCGTCAACTATGGGTACGATGGCGAAGGCAACCGCGTTGAGATGCAGGTGATGAGTGGCAGTACCACCACCACGACCACCTACCTCAGCAACCTGGAAGAGATCACGGTCAGCGGGAGTACCACCACCACGACGGCCTATCTCTACTTCAATGGGCAGCGAGTCGCCGAGTATCAGAAAGAGGCCGCTGCCTGGTATTACCCGCTGGATGATGGATTGAACAGCACCACGGTGGTGGTCAACAGCGCGGGTGTGGTGGCCGCCCAGCTCTTTGCCCCCTATGGGCAACTGCGCTGGGCAGGCGGGACCATGCCCACCACCTATGGCTTTACCGGCCAGCGGAGTGACAGCGCGACAGGGCTGGACTACTACATCGCCCGCTACTACGATCCGGCGGCAGGCACCTTCACTAGCGCCGACTCGGTACTGCCTGGTGGCGGAATGGACCCTGCCGGGCTGGATCGCTACGCCTATGTGGAGGACAACCCCACCACCCACCTCGATAGCAATGGGCATTGCTGGCCCTTCTGCACCATGCTCATTGGAGCCGTGGTGGGCGCAGTCGTGGGAGCGGCCACCAGCGTCGTCACCCAGGTGGCGTCGGGGCAGGGAGTCAACTGGGGCGAGGTCGGGAAACAGGCGGCGATAGGAGCGGTGTCTGGGGCGATCAGCGGCCTGGCAGGACCGGAAGCGGGGCCATTTGTGCGCGGCGCAGTGGATGGAGTTGCCAGTGCCGCCGGGCAGATGGTGAGTAACGCCCTGGAACATAAACCACTCATGGATGGAGTGTTGGAAGCGGGGGTCGAAGGGGCGGCCATGAGTTTTGGTATGGGGGCGTTCATGAAGATAGGCGGCAAGCTCCTCAAGGGGGCAGGCCGACTGGTGCACAGCGCGAGTGATGATGTCGAAGGGGATACCGGAGCGGCGATTGAGTCGGGAGATACCTGTGGCCTCTCCTTCTCCGCCGATACGAAGGTCGCCACTCCCAACGGCGAACGCGACATCAGCAACCTCAAGGTGGGCGATCAGGTGCTAGCGTATGATCCCCAAACCAAGCAAACCACCATCCAGACGGTTCAACACGTCTTTATCAACCATGACACTGATCTGGTGGATGTGAAGCTGCGAACAGAGAATACCACTCCCGCTCCCGACGGCGCGAAGCCGCAGGCGGCTGCAAACGGACAGCATCAAGATCGTGCCCCACCCCAGACAGCGGGCCAGGATCAGGCAGCGCAGCCGTTGGAGGAGACGGTTCACACCACCGCCAAACATCCCTTCCTGACGGTGGAGCAGGGCTGGGTCCAGGCTGGGCAGTTGCAACCGGGTTTCCATATTCTGCGTGCGGATGGCAGCATCGGAGTGGTCGAAGGGGTGCAGGTGATTCCTGGCGCTGGGACACGCTATGATCTGACGGTCAGCAACGTCCATACCTTTGAGGTGGGCTCGGGGCAATGGGTGGTGCATAATTGCACTCCAGAAGGGAAAAGAGCTAACAAGATAGCCCAATCGCTAAAACGGCAAATGAAACGCCTAACAGGCAATGATGATTTCGGAGCTGATACAACGATAGGAGTTGGGATAAATGATAAAGGAGAGATATTAACTTCTCTAAACGAGGGGGGAGCGTCGCCTAATAATCTCTCAGTGTTCAAGAAACTTGTCAACAAGCTTGGGTTCAAGTATATTGGTCCCGATAATTATTTGCCAGGAGGCAGACATGCAGAAGAATTCTTTTTTGATTATGTGGACGGAGGCGGAACATTAGAAGGACTTGGCGCATCCAACCGGATATGTTCGGCGTGTGAAAAAGGTATTGATAGCAGAGGACTAAGAAATATTGTTGGCACTGAATTCCGAGGGTATTGACAAGCTAGTTGAAGATGGCTATCGCAGGTAAGCTCTCCTTGGAGGAGGGACATGAACAGTTTTCTTGATCGCTATACAAGCGGAGAGTGCGAAGCCGTCTGGGCTGAACTGCTGGACTTGGGAGAACAGGTCCGCCACGAGCCGCTTTTCTCTGAAGCCTTAGCAGTTGCTTATGCCACCATGAAGCGGGTAAGACACAATATTCAGATCCTGATTCCTCGCCTCCAAATATGTGGCTATGAGTTTGGTTATGCCTGGCTTGAGGAATATGCGGAGGCGATTGTTGGGCCATCATTCGTTGTACCACAAGAGGAACACATTCTCTATCCTCAGGAAATATTGGAAGAACTGGAAGGAGAGGGGCGCGAAAGGGAGCTAGCAGAACTATGGGAACGCGCCCATCGGCCAGCACGTCCTCATAGTCCCCCTGGACTAGAGGTGCAGTCAAGTCTTGGGGAATTAGAGATTCTTGTTGGTCCTCTTCCTCTCTCATGGCGTGCCTGGTACGAAATAGTTGGTACTGTAGATTTTGTTGGAAGAACCCCTCAGCGGTGGTGGGATCAGTTCCACATTAAAATGCCTCCTGATGAGAGCCTTGATCCCCTTCAAGTATTGCCTCTTGAGTGGGTACTGAAGACGGCCAAGAGAGAACGCCCTTACCTGGATCAAGAGGGTTTGCTCTATCTGCCTATCAGCCATGACAAACACGGTAAATATTTCATCAGTGGTGGTGGTCCCTACTCTATCAAAGTGCCACAACCAACCATGGATGCTTTCCTGGAAGGGGAATGGCATCAGACCACCTTTGTCAATTATCTGCGCATCTGTTTCAGGTGGGGTGGCTTGCCCGGGCTGGAACACTGCTCCCATGTGCCGCAGAAGGACTTGATGTACCTGACCGAAGGGTTGTTGCCAATCTGAGGAAGAGAAAGACCGCAGCAGCGTCTCGATAGTGTGATTTGCCGCAATTCTTTTCCTTTGTCCTAAACCATAATGTGTCCAGCCGTTGGCTTCTTTCCTGGCCTCACTGCAACCGAACAGCACAGGCGAATCCAGGCGTTTTGTCACCTATCCGCATCCTTGGTCCAGTGTAGGAATCATAACGTGTCCTTTGGCCCAAGCTGGGGTAAAATGAGCGAGCGTGTCATCAGGGGCAAAGCAGCTCCTCGATTGCTTACCAGATGGTTGCCCTCAGTCCTGTCAGGGAATTGCCTGCTCACAGAGGCTCAGCACAGAACGCTCAGCACAGAAATAGCAGAAACGGGTGAGGTTCCCAGCAAGCGAGCCTGCTTGTGGCGAGCGCGCGCTCTCTTCCTGCCCGCACACGGAGCCAGGAGCCATGTCGGTGCTGCCCTCTCTCCACCCTCCAAACGCAGCGGAGCAGGCGCCGCCTGGAGTGCGCGAACTCACCCGTTTCCGCTTTATCTGCGCTGAGCGTTCTGTGCTGAGTTTTTCGAGCCATCTCAATCGAGAAGCGCAGTGATAGCAAGTAGCTGGTAAGCAATCGAGGAGCTACATTGCGCTCCATGACAGCTTCGCTCACTTTACCCCCTGTACTGACGGCAAACTATCGCTTACGCTTGTCTCAGGATGCTCGTTGATGGCTCAATCGTGTTTCCTACATCTAGTGTACTACGAATCTGCTCGATCAGGCGGCATCGCCAAGAGAGCTGGTCGAGGGCGTGAGCGAAATGGAGCTTTGTAAGACATTGCCTGAAATGAAAACGCCCGTCAGAAATTCTGAAGGGCTAAAGTTGTGGCGGACTGGAGGTTGCTCCATCACATGCTTCGCTCCATCTGCTGCTTCTGGCGCCTTTTTGCAAGCCAGGCATCAAAAGAGGCACGATCAAGTGCCCATTGGTTGCCTAGTTTATTACCCTTAATAGTGCCATCCTTTACCAGCTTATGAAGATAGCCGATGGAGACATCTGCTTCCTTACTTGCTTCTCTTACTGTTAGGAGATTGCCCATACAAATATCCTCCCCTCGATAACCCAGGTAGGACCGCCCTGAATCAATTATAACATATGAAGTTTATGTATATAACTCTGGGTATTGACATTTTAGGTATGAAGGTTTATACTTAATTCAAGTACTTTGGGAGCGCCGGACGATAGAACATCCGCCGCTCTCTAAGCCTTTCTGCTGCACATGTCAGCGGGGCTTGGCTGGGAGTGTATCTGCTCTCAGCACAGATCGCAAGCGATCAGCCCCATGTTTCAGCAGCAGAAATATGGGGCGCTTTTTTTGAGCGCCGTCGCCAGCCCGTTCTGCGAGCAGCAGAAGCCAAGCAGTCCCTTTGTCGGGCTGGGGTTCTTGAACAAAAACCGCTGCCTCCAGCGGCGGGCCAGACGAAACTTATCTGGTAATAGGCTGGTCGGAGTACAAAGAGGATCGCAGGCTCGGACCCTGCGCCCTCGGCGGCGTGTGCGGTGACTAAGGCTATCCGGCAGGAGCCGGTTCAGAATTCCGAGTGACACATGCGGCCAGCATTCCTTCTGCCCGGTTGAGGCGAGCCGATGCCCCGGTATCGGTTCGCCTGAGCCGAGCAGGCTCGCAAGTGGCGTGAGGTGATGGGGCGAATGGTCGCTGGAGTGTGTTCGCGGAGCGCATCCCTGTTGTGCAGCCTTGTAGCGCGTTCTCGTAGCAAGGGCGGCCAGCTCTCTTGATGGTTGTCGGACCCTGAAGAGAACTGCCGCCCCGGTCTTTCCGGTGTGTAGTATCGCACATCGGAGCCGTGCGGAAAAGCGAGGTGCTTGCGCATGCGCGCTGCCCTCCGCTGCTCATCGTGTCTGTCGATGGCGTGCGGGTCGAATGGGACGACCTGCACCGGCAACTGACGGTACAGGGGCGTCGGCTCGCGCTGCGCCCCCAAGCTTACCTCTTCGTGCGGACATTAGTCGCGCAGGCAAAGGCGTGGGAAGCCGGACAGGCCGATGATCGCCTCGTCGGCCACGAAGCCTTGTGCCGGGAGACCGGCGCCCCGTCCAGGCACGCCTTGCATGCGCTCGCCAGCGAGGTGAGCCAGGAGCTGGGCCACTGCCTACTCGTTATTAACGAGTATGGGCAGGGGTATTCGATGAGGGGCATTGTTTCGTAGTGCGTTTGTAGGGGAGGCTGCTTTCTCAGGTTTGGGCCGCGAAAGAGCAGCCGCCCCCAGGATTTGGCTTGTCACACATGAGGCCAGGAAAGGATTCAGGTGAGGTACAAGGAGCGTGTAGAGATCGATGTCGGCCCAGCCATCATCATCGTGAGCAGGCGCACCTATGATCGACTGCTCACGATGATCCCCCTTCCTCTGCTCCACGATCTGGCCTGGTGGCAACGCCAGCGGCAAGGTATTGCCTTTGAGGTGCGCTGGAAGCGGCAGGAGGAGGAATCACATGGACAAGAGCCTGGAGCGCCGTCATTGTAGTGCGTTGAGTAGAGCGGGCGGACTGTTCTCCAAGGTGTCGGAGCCAGCAGAGAGCAGCCGCCCAGGTTTCCCATGCGCAGTATAGCATGGGGCATTCCTTCAAGGGAAATATCTATGACACAACCAATCACTATGTGTGCCCCCGTTCCCGGCTTGGTGGCTATGCTCCCATCGAAGGACATCCACTTGACCGCAGCGCTCTCCCCCAGCGAGACCCAGCGGCAGGTCTGGCGCACCTTGCGCCCGGCCTTTATGCTGCACGGCGACCCCACTGCGGCTGCCACGCTGCAAGTCTACGCCCGCGCTTGCGGCATGGATGTGGCTGCCTGGCACCTGCACCATTTGGGCGGATGGCTCTCCGATGCCGAGGTACAGCGCGATGGCGTTGCCCTGGCCGATAGCACGTTGGCTTTCGAGGCCACGCATACTGACGACCCGATTGAGTTCTGTCGCCTCTACCAATCCGCTTTCTGTGCGGGCTATCGCGCGTATCAGGTTGCTATCGAAGCCGAGAGTACCAGGGGACGCAAGATACAAAGACAGTCAGATCAGGTGATCATTACGACCGCCGGTGGTACCGTCAGAGTAGCACGGAGCTTGTACGACTATCTGGAGGCCGTGCATACGGACGATCCGAACGCGCTGTGGGATGGCAACTTTTGGGAGCAGGTGGGCGCCTTGATCGAAGGGGTGCAGATCGAGTACGCCGGGGAAGTACAGAAGGTGGAGGGAGCGGTATGAATCGGTGGCGCTGGATTGTGCAGGGGCTGCTCGCTGCCCTGGCGGTGGAGGGGATGCTGCTGCTGGCCGTCCTGCGGGGCGTGTTGCCTGGATGGCAGGAGCCGCTGACGGCGGTAATTCTGATAACGGCCCTGGCGGTGACGTTGTATGAGTCGGTGGCCGGGACGACGCCAACACCGAGCGTGGAGGCGCGCAGCGAGGATGAGGAGAGCGATGCGTGGCTACAGTTTCATCTGCAAGAGACGCTCAGATTTGCAGGTTGGCCTAAATCAGCGCAAGAGCGGTATCTGACCTTTGCGCGGAGCCGGGTCGAGAAGACATGGCAGCCGCGGTGCCTCTTGTATGAGGAGGAAGGCTGTGTAGCGGCTGCCGAGCCGGGGAGCGCGTTCTGCCGCGCGCACCAGCCGATGGCGCCCGACAAGGCAGCGCCCTCGTCGGCCCTGGTGGACTAGCTGTAGGTTGTTCTGGCGGCCACTGGCGAGGACCCAGTGGCCGCTGTTCTTTGGGAGGGTGGGTATGCTCCTATTTATCAAACGGGCGGCCACTGTCGTCGGCGGAATCGTCGGCCTGGTCATCGCCTTTTTCCTGGTGGTGTTTATTCTGCATTTCTCCGGGCTGCTGGCGGCGTTGCTGGTGATCCTGCTGGTGGTTGGCACCCTGGCGGGCTGTGTCAAACTGGTGGCGTGGGCCTGGTGGTCCTGGAAAAGTCCGCGTGTCCTCTACGATACCCAGCAGAAACAAATCCGTGTCGTGGTCTCGCGGGAGGGCCAGTGGACAGCACTGGGCAAGCCCCCCTTGCCTGCCGGGTTGCAGGCGCTCACGTATCATGCGGATGCCCAGGTCGTGCCTGCCTTGCCCGCATCCGTCGAGGCCCCAGAAATTGCGCCAGTCCGGGTCCCACCGCCTCTGGCCCGCACCCTCATTGCGCAGGGGGCTATTGGGCACGGCGAGGAGCTGCTGCTGGGCTTCGATGCGGAAGGCCAGCCGATCCGGCGCCCCTGGAAACAGCTCAAGGCTGTCCTCATCCTGGGCTTGCAGGGCGGCGGCAAAACCACAACGGCCTGTTGGCTGCTGGTGCAGGTGGTCCTCGGCGGCGGACGACTGGCGGTGATCGACAAGCACGCGCATTCCGAGGAAGACAGCCTGTATGCCAAGCTACGGCCCTTGCAAGGCTGCTTTGCCTGCCCGGTGGGTGACGCCCCGGCGACGGCGCTAGAGGTCGTGCGGTTCGTGCGCAGCGTGTTCGATGCGCGCCTGGCGGGCGCCCCACTCAGCTACCCGCTCTTGCTGGTGGTCGATGAGTTCAGCGCGATCATGCGCCAGGGCGGGACCGATGGCCCCTGGGCGACGGTAGCGGAAACCTTGGTGGCCCTGCTGGAAGATCTCAACTTTGAAGGGCGCAAGCATTGGTGCTACGCGATCTGCATCGGTCAGGCGGCCAATGCCTCGCGCAGCGGGGGTACGGAGGTGCGCGACACCTTCAACACCCGCATTGTCCACGCCATGCGCGAGAAGCAATCGCAGATGCTTTCGCTGACCGAACAGAAGCAGCAAATTGCCCGGCTGATGGCTGGGCAGGTCTACATTGACATCGAAGGGCCAGAAGAACCCTTCTTCGCGCAGATCCCTTATCTGACGGAAGACGACTTGCAGTTCGTCGCTACCCACCTCCGGCTGCCTGCGGCGCAGGTGCAGGCAGAGACCACTGCCCCGCTGCCGACGTTGCCCCCGCTGCCTCCCAACCCAGGGGCCACGACGAGGCCCTCGGCAGAGGAAACTCCCCCGCTCTCTCCCTCTCTCTCTCCTGTGGCGCCGCTCACCCTGGTGCGCAAAGCGCTTACGGCGGAAGAGCGGGAGAGAGAGAGAATCCTGACGGCTCATGCGGAGAATCCTGAACTCTCTGCCTCTGGGATTGCCAGCCTGTTGCACATCAGCAACAACAAAGTCCCCTTGATTAAGCGTTACATTGCTGAGGCCGAGGCCCAGCGTACCCAGGCGAAGGACGCCTAGAAGGAGCGAGGCATGCAGCCACAAAGACATTGGAAGGACCGGGCCATGAGCGGTTCCCAGGTGATTACCGATGCCTGGGATGTGACCAAGGCAATCCTGGCCCGTCTGGCGGAGTGGGTGCTGTTCGGGTGCATGGTGATGAATATCATCGAGATTCTGCCGGGTGTGGTCCTGTCTCCACTGGTGAGCAATCTGGTCTTGAGTGTCCAGGCGGTCACCCTGGACGTGGCGGGGTTTGGCTTGGCGAGCATGGCCGATCATGCCCGCGACAACGGTGATCTGGCGGCAGCGCGTACTGGCAAGCGAACCGGCTGGTTCCTGATCGGGTTGATGATCGTGACCCTGCTGCTGGTGTCTGTTGGCCTGCTCTGGCCGCAGACCCAAACCTTCACGGCCACTGCCGAGAAGGGGTTGATCCTGGCCCGCGTTATCATGACCGTAGTGTATAGCCATGTGGTCCACAGTCTGCGCCGCAGCACGCACACACTCCAGGCCATTCCCGCCGTGTCCACCCTGGACTATACCGAGATCGCCAGGCACCTGCACATGCAGTTCCCGCAGCCAACGCCGCATCTCGACTATCAGGAAATCGCTCGCCAGGTGGCGCCGCTGCTGCCGACGCCACAGGTGGATTACGAGGCCATCCGCGCGCAGCTTGAGGCCACCTTCAAGGCCACAGTGGTGCGAGAGATCACGGCCATCCGAGCGTCACTGGCTGATAGGGAGGGTGGCACTGGAGCCAGTCTCCGACCCCGGAGCCAGAGCCACCTGTTGGCGCTGGAGCCACCCGCCAGCGCCACGTTCCAGAGCCACCAGATGGCTCCAGAGCCACTGGCCGGAGCCACTGCTCGGAGCCAGGCCCTGGCTCCAGAGCCACCCCTCAGAGCCACCCGCCAGAGCTACTTGGCAGCGCCAGAGCCACTCACCAGAGCCACCCGCCAGAGCCACTTGGTGGAGTCAGAGCCAGTGGCTCCAGCCACTGAGGAGCGGCTTCAAGCAGCGTATCAGGTACTAGCCGCTGAGGGCGGGCGCGTATCTGGGAGGGCGCTGGCGGCAAGGGCACGATGTAATCGTGCTGTTGCGACTGAGTGGCTCCAGCGCCACCAGCGTGGCGCTGAGGTGGAGCCAGAGCCACTGGCTGGAGCCACTCTCGAGAGCCAGGCAGAGCCAGTGGAAGTCTCTGCCTAGTGGCTCCAGAGCCACTGGCTAGAGCTACTCCTGGGAGCCAGTTCAGTGGCTCTGGAGCCACCCCTCAGCGCCACGTTCCAGAACCACCCAGTGGCTCTGGAGCCACGTGTCAGAGCCACTGGCTGGAGCCACCTGTTGGAGCCACGTTCCAGAGCCACTGACTGGCGCTAGAGCCATCCGTCAGAGCCACGTATCAGAGCCAGAGCCACCCAAAGAGAAAGGATGGACCAATGTTCTCACTATTCCGCCGACAACAGCGAGAGAGAGGGAGAGAGAGAAAGAGGTCGGCGCCAGGGATCGGGATTGCTGCCAAGATCAAAGCCGTGGATCAGGCAGCAAAAGCCAGAGCGGCCCGGCAGAGGCAGGAACGCTCCAATCTGAAGAAAAAGCTCGCCAAGATGGTGCAGGCCGAAGCGCGTAGAAAACAAGCAGAAGGTCGGGCGCATGCGTGCGCCGTTGAGCGCCAGCGCCAAGCAGCACTCGAGGCAGAACAGCGGAAAGCTCCTGCACAGCAGAAGCGGGAGCAGACCAAAGCGAAAGTGGCTCCACAGAAGGCAGCAAGGAGCAGAGCAGTACGCAAAACCAAGTCTAGGAATGGGAGGGCGTGATGCAACAGATCGCCATCCTGATGTGGGTGATCGTGATCGGCTTCGTCAGCCTGGGATCAGTTGTGCTGATGGCTTTGGCGACCATCAAGCGCGACCTGGCCCAGCGCGACCGACAGCTCCAAGAACATCTGAACGACCTCACAGCCATGCGGGTGATTCTTGAACGTGCCTGGAGCTTGTCCAGGGCGAAAGATACAGCGTGGCGATAAAGGGGATGCTGGCAGCGCTACTTGAACAGCGCAGCAAATGGGTTGGGAACAAAAACAAACGGCCAGGCTCGGAGTTGAGAGGCCAGCCTGGCCGTGCGGAAGACACCGCATAGCCTCATTCTATCGCGGCGGTGCGCTTCCGGTAAAGCAAGGAAGATACCGATGGACAAGAGCGCCTATCCCAAGGACTGGCGCAGGCGCGTGCGGGCACGGAGAGAACAGGTGGGAGATTGCTGCGAACGCTGTGGTGTGCCCCACGGGGCGCTGCGCATCAGCCAGCGCACGGGCCTGTACTATGTCGTCTATTTACAAGGCTGCCATCCGCTGGAGCTGCACGGCGATCCCGATGCCGACGTGATGGCCCTCTGCCAATCCTGCCACAACCAGTACGACGCCCCGTACCGTTCTCAGAAGCGCAAGCAGCAAAAAGATTTGCGCTAGCCCAAATGTCCTAGTTTTTCAGGCACTTTCTGGCAAAAGTGCCGTGCTTCGGTTAAGACTTAAGCATCGCAGTAATGCACGAGAGCGCCCCCACCGGCCGACAACCAAAAGGGCGCCCTCTCAACTAGCCCGCGCATACGCGCAGGAGGATCATCCTATGGCGAGTATACCCCATTTCTCCAAAGGTTGCCAAGATCAGCAGCCCAAAAGTCCTGATAACGAAGCGCCCAAGGGTACTGGCGCCCGTATCGATCACCCCCAGGAGAGCCTGCGCGGGTTCCACTACAGCGCGTTGCATGCCATCACTGGCTACAACTATCTCACCCGCAAATGGCTGCCGATCTTGGGGCCAAATGCCTACGCCCTCATCAATGTGCTGCGAAGCCATTGCTTTTTTAACCCAGAGACCGGCGAGGTACGAGATTCCTGTTTCCCGGAGCTGGAGACCATTGCCCGTGAAATGGGCGTGTCACGCAGTAAGGTCTGTCGACTCCTCAAACGCGATGCCGAGGGCTATTTCATCCGGTACGACAAAAAGACCAAGGCCTGGGTACGTTGGGAACTCAACCGCTTCATCCTGGTGGAACACCGTTGGCGGGAGATGCGGCGCCAGGACGACCAGAAACGGGTCGTGCAGACCAGTAATCGCTACTATGTGGCGCTGGATGATCCCCCCACCCCAGAGGATGAGGCCAAGGTCATCGAGAAACAGCAGGAGCTAGACGCCCTGGCGGCTATGAAAGCAGCAGAGGAGGCCAAACGGGAAGAACGAAGGCGAGAAGCTGAGGCGCGCAACGCACGGTTTTCTTCTGAGTCTCAAAATGAAATGCAGAGAGGAGAGTCAAAACGACACTCAGAGGACCGTCCCAAAATGACACAGCAGAAAGATCGTACAGGAAATGCTGCTTTTACTACCGATTTCCATCGATCTGGCAACGAGCACGAGTCTGCGGCAGGGGCTATACGAAACTTCCAACCGACGACATCCCATCAGACGCGAGAAGAAACGGAAGGATACGAAACAAGCGAACGGATAACAACGGACGCAGATCGTATCGAATATCGAAAAGAAGGAAAGGCTGCTGCCCGTGCCGCCCGCCCGCATAGCAAGCAAGGAGAAAAAGCGGCGACGCCTTCCGAGCGGGACATCGCCCTTGAGGAGGCCAATGAGGCTGCGGGAGGCGTGATCTATAGTAATCTCGTTGCTCTGGGTGATACCAATGCTGGCATCGGCACCCGCGTGATCTTGGAAGCATTGGTTGACGTCGGTGCGCCAGTGGAGGTCATGGGCGCATTGGCCGACCTGGGAAAGCGGCGGCTGCAACGCTTCCAATATCGGGGCGGGCATGTAGAGAACCGCCCTGGCTTTTACACCAATATCATGCGCAACCTGGCCTCCGAGGCAAAGCGCAAATATTGGGATGTGGCAGGCATCGAGAAGCAGGACCAACGGAACCACGAGCGAGCCATAGAGGCAGCGGAGAAGAAACGGCAGGAGCAGCAGTTGGGCACCCGCCGTTACCTCTGAGAGCCTGCCTTGGCCTGGAGGGGGTATCTGTACGCAGGCTGCTATCAGGCCAGCCAGTACCTGGGGTAAAATGAGCGAGCGTGTCATCAGGGGCACAGTAGCTCCTCGATTGCTTGCCAGTTGTTTGCTGTGATCGCTTTTCTTACCTGGGATGGCTTGGAAAACTCCGCACAGAAACCGCAGCAGAGATACCCCATTCCGCCATGAGTGCACTCGCCCCAGGTGTCATCTGCTTCGCCGCGCTGTCCAGGGGCGAGCGCGGGCACCGTCGATGGGTCTCTGACTCCCTGCGCAGAGAGGCGCGGAGCGCTCCGTCGCCACTAGCAAGCGAGCATACCAAAGAACTCAGGACGGAATGAACGATCTCTGCTGCGTTTTCTGTGCGGAGTTTGGTACGCGCTCTCTCTCGAGCGGCAGGATGATACCAGGCGTCTGGTAAGCAGCCGAGGAGCTACTTTGCCCCTGATGACACGCTCGCTCATTTTACCCCATGTAGGTGGTCGTGGTGGTCGTGCTGCCGCTGATGACCTGCATCTCGAAGCGGTGGCCTTCGCCATCGTAGCCATACTTGACGGTGGTGCTGCCGTTGGCGCTCACCCACTGGATGAGCCGCCCCTCCGCGTCATAGGTCAGCTTCGCGCCCGTCTGGCTGCTGCTGGTGCAGACCGCAGCATTGGTCGGGGTGCGACAGGTCATGTTGCCGCTGGCATCGTACTGTGCCCCACTGGCGGCTGCGGCCAGACCTGGGCGTGAATCTGGCCGGAGTGGAGGCGATCTTGCACCTACGCGCCCGCCTGGAGCCGATGCAGGCCACAATGGCATCAGAACTGGGGCGCATGCGCGAGCAGGAGGAGCACGAGACCCGCCGCCTGAAGCAAATCATCGAACGCTTGCAGAGATAGCGCTGGCTGTATCCGATGTTTCATCGCCCCCCACCAATCAGCTATCGCTCTTCGGCGGATGCGGCCAGGTATCCACTGGTGACGCAGGTGACGCTGCGGCAGAGCGATCAACTCTTTCCCCAGGCTGGCCTCTCGATTATGAGCTATCCTGGCTGCCAGACTTGCACGGTAGCAGTCATATCAGCATCCCAGCCCCCAGAGGCAATATAGCGCCCATTCGGCGCCCAAGCCAGCGTGTTGATGAGTGGTGTGGGTGATGGCTGGTCGGCTTCCTGGGGCCACCGCCCAGTGGTACTACTGACCAACGTGCCCCTGCGACCGGCGGTGACGAGTCGAAACGCTTGAGGTGCCTGGGTAGGAACGCTGGATGCCGTCTCTACGAAGGACTGCTGCGACTGTCCCAGATGCCCGCGATAAATGAACTCCGTTCGCCCACTGGCAGCCTCCCAGACGCGCACCGTCAAGTCAACCCCGGCAGAGGCCAGGCGCCTGCCATCCGGCGACCAAGTAACTACGATCACCGTATCGGGGTGGCCCTGATAAGTCACCAGCTTCCTCCCAGTAGCGAGTTCCCAGAGATGAATGAGCTGAAAGTTGGCGGAAGCGATCTCCTGGCGGTTGGGAGACCAGGGAGATGGGCCGTTGAGCGACTCATACGTATTAATAGACAGGATGTTAGGAAAGCTGAACAGGAGTGATCCTGTGGTCGCGTCGTACACCTGTGGCCCGCTTTCGGCATACAGAAGGATGTGCTGTCCATCCGGGGACCAGACCGCATCTGCGAAGGTGTCGAGCTGGCTGCTAAAAGTGAGGAGCATCTTGCCGGTCAGCGCCTCCCAGACCTGGGCCGTGTGGTCGCCTCCCGTCGAGAGTACGCGCGTGCTGTCGGGCGACCAGGCTAGATCGATGATCCCCAGGGGTGACGCACTCCTGGGGTGGTGGGGCACCACCACATTCGTCTCAGAAGACACTATAGGTGCGTTGCTGGACTGGATGTTGGCAGCAAGTTCGCTCGGTAACTGACCATGCCCACGATAGGTCAGCAGCTTCTTGCCGGTGGCAACCGCCCACACCGAGATAGTGCGGTCCCAAGAGCCGGAGGCGAGATACTTGCCGTTAGGCGACCAGGCGATGGATTCCACCCCTGCGGGATCAGGGAAGGTCTGGACATGCTCCCCGCTCAGGGCGTCCCACACCTGCAAGGTACCTACATCAAAGGCATCGCCATCGGCTGAGGCAATTCGAATACTATCGGGGGACCAGGCCAGGGCATAAATCCCCCGCGTTTGACCCCGATAGGTGTAAAGCGTGGAGATCTTGACAGGGGCGGAGTTTTGTCCTCTAGAGGTAAGGCGCCACAAGATGCCTCCCGCTGTACCCAGTCCTGCCAGTCCTGCCAGCCCCAGCAGCAGGGTGCGCCGCGAGAAGCCTCGTCGCGCCGAAGACCTCACTTCTGGGGCTTGCGGCACAGCCGTTGGCAGCTTCCCTGTCCGCACCGAAGCTGGCGAGGAGGCATCAAGCGCCTGATACTCATCTGGTTGAGGTGCTGGCCGCAATCGCTGGCACTGGCTGCACCGCCCGGTCGTAGGATCAAGCGTGCCCTGGCAAAAGACGCAGCGGTTCATGTGGTCCCCCCAGTGTGTTCACTGAGTGCTGAGGTACTGGCATATGTTTGACTATACAATACTCCGCTTGAGATCCAAGCGGAGTCACCTAAAAACGCTGCCAAATCTGGCTCAAAACAATGTACTGCATAACGCAGAGCCCGCTCGCCTCATGGAGATTATGCCTGACAGAACCGATAGCTAAACAGTAGTCATTTGGAAGCGGCTGAACCTGTTCATCACAAGCCCGACCTCCAAGACTACAGTAGCACGCTCCTTATCAGAGCATTATGCTGCTGCTCCTAAATGATTAGCACCCACACACCGGGCTCAGGAACAGATAGTCACTCAACGTCCAGTAAGGGTGCTTGCCCTCCCAATTGAGCATACCGATACTCAGTCCCATTGGATTGTAAAAATACGGATTATCACTCTTCCCTTCGGTCCTGGGATCAGGCCCCTCAGGTTGGAAGGGGGGTTTTAAATTTTTGTAGACATCACCATCGCCTATCGTAAACCAATCATGATAGGATAAATACGTGGAGAATGCTGCATCACCCCCTTGTAGTTCATTCTCTACCACACCCTCGTACCATTCCGCAACATAATCCATCGGCAAGGTATCGCCCGGCACACCATCAGCATTCTCGAAGTACATTTCCACAGTTTCGTGGGTCAGATACGCCGCTAATGTATCTATATTGTTCGCATCAAACTTCGGCAGATCGATGTGGTCGCCAAAATTGCAGGCACAAGAGGTATTCCATACGATCAGTGAATTGGCAAAAGGGAGGCCAAAGTAAGCAGCAAGGTAGAGCAATTCTTCTACGACCTTTACGCCAAATTTTGTTCCTAGCAGCAGCAGTAGTACCGCTCGGGTGTCGGCGCCGTTCTGCGTGTTCGCATTGAAAGTTGTATTGACTTGGCACACGAGATCACAACCTTCGTCCACTCCGAAGGGCCCATTCCCACCACCGCCACCACCGCCACCGCCGCCTTGGCATTCAGGTCCGTCTGGGTCGTACTTGCAAATATTGTTTCCCCCTCCAGGAGGCGGGTTACCTCCACCGCTGCCACCGCCGCTGCCGCCACTGCCACCGCCCTCACCGCCACAACCGACGCTACAAGCACGATAATGCCCCGTCGGATCGGTCAACGTCTCTGGGTTGCCTGCCACATAGCCATAACGGTTCAGCCCGCTCCCTGAAGTGGTATCCGCACTGATGAAGATGCCTGCCGCCGGGTCGTAGTAACGCGCGCCGTAGTAGTCCAGCCCCGTCGTGGCATCCGCGCGCTGGCCCGTGAAGGCAAAACTCGTCGGCACCGTCCCGCCTGCCCAGCACACCTGCCCATAGGGGGCAAACACCTGCGCGGCCACTACCCCGGTATAGTCCACCACCACCGTCACGCTGCTCAGATCATCGCTGAGCAGGTAGTACCAATGGGTGTTATCATCCTCGGCGATGCGCTGCCCATTCCAGTAGAAGTAGACGATTTTGGTGGTGCTGCTGCCCTGCACCGTCACTTCTTCCAGGTTGCTGAGATAGGTCGTCGTGGTCGTGGTGCTGCTGGTGATGACCTGCATCTCAAAGCGCTGACCTTCCCCATCGTAGCCGTACTTGACGGTGGTGCTGCCATCGGCGCTGACCCACTGGATCAGCCGCCCCTCCGCGTCATAGGTCAGCTTCGCCCCCGTCTGGCTGCTGCTGGTGCAGACCGCAGCATTGGTCGGGGTGCGACAGGTCATGTTCCCGCTGGCATCGTACTGCGCCTCGTAGGCATTGCTGCCAATGGCATCGACGGCGTGATAATGGCTGCTGTCGTAGGTGTAGCTCCCCTGCGGGTCGCTGGCAATGGCGCCAGTCAGCGTACTCTGGGTGAGGCGGTTGGAGCCATCATACTGATAGCTGGCGGTATAGTCGTACTGGCTGGCGAGCGTGGTCCCGGTGACGGCCTGATTGGTGCAGGGGTTGGTGCCGGAATTGCCCGCCCAGGTCAGGCGGTTGAGGGCGTCGTAGCAGAACTGCTGGTTGTCCTGTCCCCCACTCACGCCGCCTGCGGCGGGGAGGCCCTCGCTCACGCTGGTGACGTTGCCGACTGGATCATAGGTCACGCTCAGGCTGTAGTCAGTGATCGAGGAACTGCTCGTAGGCGTCGTATAGGTCGCGCCCGTCAGGCGGAAGTCGTTGTCGTAGGTGAGACTCGCGCAGACGGTTGAGCCATTGGCATAGGCGCAGGGGCCGCTGCCGGTGAGGACATAGCTATCCGGCTTGCCTGCCGCGCCTGCCGCGTTATTGTAGGTGATCGAGGGGACCAGATAGTTGGTGGTGCCCCGCGCGGAGCGGGTGATGCTGACGAGGCGCTCCTGGGGGCTGAAGTTGTACTGCTCGTACTCCTGAGTCGGGTAGGTCAGCTTGGTGACGACGCCCGCATCATTGTAGGTGTACAACGTCGGCAGGTAGGTGGTCCCCGCCAGGGTATCGGTCTGGCCGATGAGTTCCCCGCGCGCATCGTAGCCATAACAGTAGCTGCCGCTGAAGCTGTTGCTGGGGCCGCTCTTGAACTGCTCGGTGGTCACATGCCCAACGGCATTGCTGCCGGGGGTAATGCCGCTGCAACTGACGCCGCTGGGGACCGTGCCATCGTAGCTGTAGGTGACATAGGCGCCTGTCGAACTGTTGGTCGTGTTGCGCCAGAGCGGGCGGTCGAGGGCATCGTAGCCACTGTAGACGGTATCGCCCCGTGCATCAGTCTGCTGGACCACATTGCCATCATTATCAAGCTGGTAGGTGACCGTGCCCAGGTCTGGGTCGGTCTCGCTCGTCTTGCGTCCGGCCAGATCGTAGGTGAAGCTGGTCGTATGGGTGCCATCGGGCTGGGTGATAGAGAGCAGGTTCCCCTGGAAGTCGTAGGCGTCGCTCACCGTGGCATAGAGACTGTAAGGGCTGCTGGTGCCCGTGAAGGTCTCGCTGTAGCGCGTGCGGCCCAGCGCGTCGGTGAAGGTCTCGGTCTGATGCTGATTGGCATCCACCACCGCTGTGCCGGAGTAGACCGCTCCATCGGGTCCGGTCAGTTGCAGATAGCTGGTGGTGGTGGTGGCGCCTGCTGGATCGGTACTCTGGAGGGTGCGGCCCAGCGCGTCGTAGACGGTGCTGCTGCCCAACTGGGTGCTATCCGGCAGGCTGTAGGCCGCGCTGCCTGGGCTGCCGGTGTAGGCGCTCACATAGTAGGGGCGGCTGGCAAAGATGGCCTCTTCCCGCGCGTCATAGACCGTGTAGCTGACCACATCATTATTGCTGTCCGCCGGCACGCGCGTCTCGGCCACCTTGCCAGAGCCATCGTAGAAGGTGCGGCTGGTGACGGTGGTGCTGCTGTCGTAGCGCTGAATGGTATCCAACTCGCTGCACGGGATGCTTGGCCCGGTCGCCGGGCACCAGATAGTGTAGACATACTGCGTCGTCAGATCGCCGCTGGTCTCCCCTGGCTTGACCACCCCGGTGAGTCGGCCCAGGGCGTCATATTGGTAAGTCGTGGCCTGGCTGTTAGCATCGGTGCTGCTCTGCAGCCACTCCCCATCGCCAAAGGCGGCCCCGCTGCCATAGGCCAGGGTGTCCGTGTGCTGGCCCAGCGCATTGGTCGTCTGGGTGACATGGGCAGTGTAGGAGGAGGTGTCGTAGGTCGCACAGGAGCTGTAACTGACGCCTGCCACCGTGCAGCCGATATTCCCGTTGGGATTGAGAATGCCCACCAGGTTGCCGTAGCTGTCATAGCCATACTTGGTGACCAGGAAGGTGTACGGCCCACTCCCGCTGGAGGCCACGCTCTGCTGCGTCACCTCACCGATGGTGGGCGGAGCGGTGAGCGAGGTGTTGCCGTCGTAGTAGTCCTGGGTCAGCGCCTGGATGGTCCCGCCAACGGTGCCACTCTGGGTCGCCTGTTGATAGGGGGTGTCCACGATGTAGGTGCCCGTTGCCGAGGTCGCGGTGGCTGTCACGTTGTCGTTGACCGTGTAGGCGGTCGTTTGCACAATATCATTGCCACTGCCGCCCACGCTGCCGCCATCGCTGGCAACGGTATCGGTGACGGTCAGGTTGCCATAGTCATGCGCACCGCTGTAGCTCTGGTTGGTGTCGTAGGAATAGGTGACGGTCTTGGTCGGGGCAGTGCTGAGGCTGCCCCCATCGACCAAGATGGTCTGCTGCTGGGTCAGCTCGGGGTCACAGACCACCACCGGGTTGTCCTGATCGAGTTCCTGGACCAAAAGATGGGTGTTGGTGACGCCCGGATTGATGGTCCACCACAGCCCATCGCTGTCCCAACTGGGCGCCGGGGTGCTGGGATCGCCCGGCGGGGCGCAGTTGAGCGTGTAGCTCTTGAGCGTTTTCTGCAGCAGGGTGGTGCCATCGGCGGCGTACTGGTCCACCTCGGTCTCCGCGTTCGCGGGCATATTGGTGCTGGCCCAGAAGGGAGAACTGGGGCAGAGGTACTGCGTGCCCTCCAGGTTCCAGCAGCCCACGCCGCTGGTGTTGGTCACTTCGTTCTGGTTCCAGACGCCCCAGCCCTGGGTGGTGATGTAGTCATGGTTCGTCACCGCGAGCGTGCAGGCGGTGGTACAGGCGCCGCCGCCGGTGTCGATCTCCTGCTCGACGACCTGCACCTGGCTAAAGCCCCGATACTGGCTGTTGTAGTAGTCCAGGTAGTCCCCATCGTTGACGTTGCCCCAGTCCCACACCGCCGTGCAGGCCCCCGTCACACACCAGGCATTCTGGGACTGCACCGCCGTCATGGTGTAGGTGTAGCCAACGTGGTGGTCCACTGTGATGGTTGGACTCCCGCTGGTGGTGCGCTGTGTCTTCGTGTCGTCGGAGATGAGCAGAATGCGGCTCCAGTGCTGCTCATCAGCTTCCCAGCAGGGGCTACTGTTCTCCTGGCTGGTGGTGCAACTGAAGGGATTGGTCACGCTGTCCCCGCTGGGCACCCCCGCCACATTCATGTGCCCTTCCTGCCAGGTGAAGGTCTCCTGCCAGCCCATGCCGTTGTCGGCCTCGGTCAGATAGCGCTGGCTGAAGGTCTCGCTGGCGGCATAGCGATAGCAGCCGTTGTAGTTGACCCAGGGGATACAGATATAGTCCCCATTGGAGAGCTGCGGGCTGATGTAGACGGGATCGATGTAGCGCTCTTGCAGGCTGGAGGTGTCCGTACAGGGGAAGCTGCCTGGCTTGAGGCAGTTGAGCGTGCTGCGGCCCGCGCCGCTGTAACTGAACTGCATGGCCGGCCAGCTCGTGCCCGTGTTGGTGGTGTTGCCCGTCCAGTCGGTGCCAAACTCCTGTATCTTGGTCAGGTCCAGGTAGCCCGCCACATTCTCTTGCTCCCCGCTGATGGAGTCATAGAGGCCGCTCGTCTCGGCGGTTTGTTCGTAGGAGAGCGCATAGGCCCGCAGGACCGCCCAACTGCTGCTGCTGGTCGGGCGCACCTGGACCTCGATGGCATCCAACACCCCCAGGGTCGTCACCTGCGGGCCTGGCAGCCCACCACTGAAGTCGGTGGCGGTATCGCAGCGGGCGGTCGTGCTGCTCCAGGTCTGGCAGGCGCTGCTGCCCCCCGTCAGCCGGGTGGGCGTGATGCTCTGGTCGAAGACCACCTGCACCAGCGGCTGCCAGAGGTTGGGCGCGCTGCCGCTGGTCGGGCAGATGGTGCTGGTGTTCTGGCAGGTCGGCGAGTCGTAGCTCACATTCGCCAGTTCGGCATCCTGGACATACTTCTGGTTGGTGATGGGATACTGGGCGGTGTACTGCTGGTAGCGCAGGTGGATCTGGTTGCCATGCGTGTCCACCATCGCATCTACCTTCCAGGCATAAATATACTCATTCCCCGCCCCATCCACGTAGTATTCCACCGAGTCGTTGGTGGCCCCAAATTCGAGCAGCTCGCCCGAAGGCAGCCAGACCCGCCAGCAGGGATGCGTCCAGTTGTTGCCCTGCAAGTCCTGGGTGGTGCAGTTGATCTCGATGATGCGGGCGTGGCTCTCCGGGGCAGTATACCAGATTTCGGGCACGCTGGTCAGCGGGTCACTGGCCGCATTGGGGCCGGTGGCCCAGTTGACGTTCTGCGGCAGGAGCGGCCCGCCAATGCCAGCCGCCGAGAGATTCCAGACGTTCTGCCAGTTGTGCGAGCTACAGGGCACCTGGTAGCTGCCATCATGCTGCTGGCAGCCGGAGTTCTCATCCTCCTGGCTCCAGGTGATCTCGCCCTGGTCCAGGCTCCACCCCTCCCCGGTCCAGGGGGCATCGGTCTGCACATTGTGGTCCTCGTTGACCGAGGCGCTGGAGTAGGCGAGATCCAAGTTGGGCTGGAAACCCGCCGGGCCAGGAGGCAGGTCAATGGGATAGCTATAGCTCAGCGAGCCGCTGTTGAGATTGGTCTGGAAGCCCTGCACGGTGGGCCAGGTGGCCTGGGGCGCGCTGGTATTGAAGGTGGCGACCAGGGCACCGGCCAGCGGGAGCGGCGCGAGCGTCGTCTGCGCGCTCAAGGTACGACGGCTCGCCTGGAGCGTCACCGGGTCATCCTCCTGCGCAGGGGACGGCCCGGTGGACACGGTGCCGGTGGTCACGACGCCCTGGGTACGGGTGGCGGTATCGCTTTCCAGGTGCAGGCGAACGCCATAGGCAAGAAAGGCGCCTGCCCAGGCGGCGGGATAGGTCAGGGCCAGCGTCACCGCGCGATGGAAGGCCAGATTACTCACCGGCCCATGTGGCCCGGCGAGGACCAGGCGATAGCTGCCCAGGCTCACCTGCCCGGAGGGGCCGCCGCCCACCGGACCGGCCAGCTGCGTCACCTGCAAGGTGAGCGGGCCACCTACCGTCGCCAGGTCGCTGCTGGTCACCGCGCCAGCCGGGATGGTGATGCGCAGCAGGCCATCGCTGGTGGTGAGCGTCGTGGTCTGGGTGGCCGAGAGGGTCACGCTGCCGCTCGCGGACGGCTGGGGGGTGTCCACCTGGCGCGGGATGAGGGCGCCACTGGGGGGGGCAGCGCTGCCTGCGCCGGTCGCCGGGAGGGAGGCCGACGGGGGCGTGGCCGGTCCCCAGGCGTTGGCCTGCTTCTCCAGCGCCTGGTTCAGCGTCATGGGGGTCAGCCCTGGCGCCGGGCGCTGTGGGAGCTGCGGTGGGGCGGCCAGCGCCGAGAGCGGGGTCAGCATCCCGCCAGGGCCAACGAGGACGGTGAGACCCACCAGCAGGCTGACCAGCCAGCCGCGCACCCGCAGCCGTCGGCGCGGGGCAGGCACAGCGGAAGTCACACGCTGGAAACGCCAGCAGCCAGAAGACCGACGAGGACCACGCGAGGACGGAGCCGCCATGAGACACCTCCAGAGAACACACACACCCTGCGTTCCATCAGAAACCAGGAACTGCGGTGGTGGTGATGCGCTGCCGACTGTGCAGTCGGCAGCCGCGTTGCCAGGCGGGCGGTGGGCACCCAGGGTACGCCTGGGCAGCAGCATCCCGCTGGCCCTCCACCCTGCTGGGTTGCTGGGGCCAGACTAGCACAGGCTCCGGCGTGCTGTCTATCCCCTCTTTAGGGGATTTTTCTCCCCTCTTTAGGGGATTTTTGTGACGCCACCAGCCGCAGCCGGGGCCGCTCCCAGTCTGGCCGCGCACGCCGCAGGGGGGCGCGCACGAACAGGTGGAATGCTTCACTTTTGCGCACCGCCTCCAGGCGGCTGTGGACGCCGAGCTTGCGATAGATCCCTTTCAGGTGGCTGGCGACGGTGGACGGGCTGACGCCGAGCCGACGGGCGATGGCTTGATTGGACAGGCCCAGGGCCAGCCCGTGTAAGACGTCCTGCTCGCGGCGGGTGAGCAGCGGGGAAGGGGCAACCAGGGGGCGGAGAGGTGTTCGCATGCGTGCATCCTTTCATGGTTCCGTGCGAGGCGTGCCGAGGAGACCGGAGGAGGGCAGGCGAGGGGGCTGGTGGTGACAGACCGATGCGCGGAACGGGGAACACCAGGCCAACCAGTACACCCCGCGTGTTCCACTCCCCTGGATGGGAGCGGAACACGCAAATAGCCGACCAGCAGATTGCGCTGCCGCTCATCTCATCTTCTGGCACAGAGCATACCTGATCGCAGGCGGCATTGTCAACGCGTGCGGCTGCAAGGGAGTGGCGAGGTTACGAGCGCAGGGTGCGTGTGGCTATCGAAAAATGGCAAGCGTGCCCGGCCAGGGCTGAGGGCAAAAAGTGTTACGCTCGCTTGATATTAGATAAACAAGCGAGCGTAACACTTCGTAGATGCTGGCCGATGGCGACATGACGCCAGCACGGGAGAGAGACGTCAGGGCCTGGCCCGATCAATCCTCTCAATACTGGAGCAGCCCGGTGATCTGCTCCAGCGTCTCATCCACAGGCCACCAGCCCGGCCAGACCTGCCGCCACTCGGTTTGATCGGCCAGCCAGGCGCGGCAGAGAATCGTCTCAACTTGCGTAATATTCGCCACCTGCCAGCCCTGCCAGCGCTCGCCGACGCGGGTCGCTACGCGATAGCACATGGCCTCGGCGCGCCCGATGGGTACTTTGGTCCAGGTCACATACCAGGACTGGCCGTTCCAGTCGCGGCGCGCGGTCTGCGTGGGGCTGTTCAGAATGGCTCGCCATAATCCCTGCTCTCCCTGGTGGCGCGCGTCTTCTGGCAGACCGGCATTCAAACCTGCTATCATCGTTCGTACCCTTTCATCGGAGAAGCACGCGCGCTGCTGGCCTCAGCGTGCGGCCAGGCCGTCTAGCGCTTCATAGAGCGGCCAGATGGCCGGATGCTGCCCAACGCGCCAGCGCTCCGACCAGTCTTTGCCCTGGCCGTCGTCGGGCGGTGTGCAAACGGCACAGGTGAGGCCCACTTCTGAAAGCCGCTGGCGTAGCGCATGAGCGGCCTCTCTGCCCTTCTCATCACCATCCAACGCAATCAGCGCTCGTTGCACCCTGGCCGGGAGCCATGCGCCGACGCGGCTATCCCTGGAGCCAACCAGCGCCACGATATTCTCAGCCCACAAGCCGCATGCAATCAGCGCCAGCCGATCAAAGGGCCCTTCGCAGATAATCACTTGCTCGCAGTCAGGTGCCAGATCGGCCAGGCCATACCAGCCAGCGGGGAACGATTTACGCCAGCGCTCAGGCGCGCCAGGCTGGTCTAAGAGCTGCTTATGCGCGTTCTCATCCATTCCTGGCCGCCAGCCTGAGAGGGCGCGCCCGGCATAGCCCCGGCCATCTGGTGAACTGAGTGGGAAGATCAGCCGATCAAGCCACTTCTGGAGCGGCTGCACTTCTGGCAGATCAGCCGCCGAGGGCGGCAAGTAGAGCAGGCCCTGTGCCTCGGCCAACTCCAGAGAGATGCCACGCCCGGCCAGATAGGCACGCGCCTTCTCGGAACGCGCCAGCGCGTCCCGCATGCGCGGTTCCAGGGCCTCCAGGGCAGCGCGTTCTTCCTGCTGCCAGGGGGCGGCCTCGGTGTGATGCCGCTTGATCGGGCGCAAGAGCCGTTCGGCGGTGATCGGCTGAGCGCCAAGGGCGGCAAGTCGGCGTGCCGCGTCGGGGTTCATCTCCTCCACCAGCACTTCAGCCCCACAGGCGAAGCAGCGCCCAAAGCCAGCATACTCGCCGGTTTCTTCAATGGAGAGGCTGCGCTGGTGGTCGCTGCCATGAATCGGGCACGAGGCCCGCAGGCGACCACCAGAGCGGCGCAGATCAGGCAAGGCAGATGCTCGGAGAATCACGCGCTCGTGGCTCATGCCTTGCCCCCCGTGGTGAACTGCTGGCGCGTGGTGTAGAAGTCCAGCAGCAGCGTCTTATCGCTCTCGCCGAGCCGATTCTTGACCAGCCGCAGATGCATCGGCTTATGCTCGTTGGTCGGCTGCGATTTATCGGGCGCGGCCAGCGCCAGGATCACATCCGCCGTGTACTCAATATCGCCCGATTCCTTTGCCGAGGCCAGGGCGTCACCATCTTTATACCCGCTGGCGCGATTCTGCGAAGCCAGCGCCAGTACGGTGCAGTCCAGTTCTAGGGCCACCGTGCGGAGCTGCTCAGTCAGATCGGTCACGGCGGCGCGCAGTTCCTCAGCGCGGCTCCCAATGCGCCTCAATGAGCGCGCCAGGCGTTGCAAGTAGTCCACTACCAGCACGCCAGGGCCACCCTGCTCACGCTCAGGAAAGCGCTTGAAATGGGCGCTGGCCCGCTCTTGGAGCTGCTCCAGGCTGAGGCCGCCCACATCGTGCAGATAGGCCAGGCGCTGCGCAGAGCGACGCTGGCGCACCTGCTCCAGCGCGGCAAGTATCTCTGCCTCTGCCGCCTTATAGCCGCCCAGCACCGCACTGTAGGGGATGTTATAGACGCGAGCCAGCGTCTTGGCAAGCAGCATGCCAGGCGTATCCTCGCTGCTCATGTAGAGCACGGGTCGGCCAGCATTGGCAATATGCTCGGCGATCTGGTTGGCAAGCGTCGTCTTGCCACTCCCTGGCGCACCCAGCAGCACGATCAACCTGCCTGGCTGGAGGCCACCCCCGATGGCGGTGTCCAGACCAGCCAGGCCCGTCGGTGCGCCTTGGCGACGCTTCCTGACCTCATCCCAATAGGACGCGGCCAGATCGGCCAGCGTGACCACCGGCGCGGCCTCGACCTGGCCGCCATACGCGCGGGAGAGCTGGGCAAAGGCGCTGCGCGCGGCTGAGAGCAGGGCCTGCACTTGTGCCGACGTGGCCTCGGCGCCGAGGGCTTCTAACTGGCGGCGCTCTTTGGCCGTGCGCTCCAGTACATCAGCTAGCGCCTGGAGCGCGTCGGCGCTATAATCCCCACGAAGGGGGGCATCTCCCGGTAAAGCCATCGTGAATGCTCCCTTTCTTGCCCGATCTGCTCCGAACAGGTCGGGCGCGATTCTTTTTGAGGCAAGCCACGTTGCTCTTGCCTCAACCATATTCTAGGCTAGGCAGGGCGCGGCCTCAAGCCGAGCGCCCTGCCCCTAAAGCTTATAAAGCTTATAAGGCCAAGCGGCCCTTAATGTAGGGCCGCTCTGCACCTGGCGCGGCGAAAATACATCTGCCGCGAGAGGTACGGGGTTCTGCCGCGAGAGGTACGGGGTTCTGCCGCGAGAGGTACGGGGTTACTCTCCCTTCTGGCGCGGTTGACGTGCGTCAATCATCTTTTGATAGCCAGCCTTGAGAGCGGTTGGCGCCTGGGTGACGTGAAACGAGCTATCCAGCCACAAATCAAGCCAGTCGCGGGTAGGGAAGTCTGGCGCGTGCCTATCAAGCTTTGGCTTCCAATCGCCAATGATGCCATCGTGCTTCAGACGATCCATTGCATTCTCAAACTGCTGTGCATATGCGCCTGGGTGAGCCTTATCGCGGGCTGTCGGTGCTAGGCCGCATTCTTCCAGTACATTCCTGATGATGCGGTTGATACTCGATTGTCCCCTATGCGCCGCGACGTTCAAATGAAGCGTGAGGCACCGCGCTAGACGTTTCTCCCAACGCTGATCTTGCCGATAGGCAAAGGACTTTTTGAGTAAGATACCAAGCTGCTTTCCAGCCTCCGAGCTGCCAGTAAACTTCTCCAGCCAGGTCATGCGATACTTCCAGCCGAGAAATTTCGCAGGCCCAAAGCCATCAAGCGGTTCCTGCCATTTCCATCCAGTAATAATGAGATAGGGAGCTTGCTCTGTGACCAGGGCAGGCTTGACGCCCCGGCGTTTTTGGATGGTTTGTGACGTTTTAAAGCGCAATAATGCCAGCCGCTCAAAAGCATCTTTGATACGCTGCAACTCCTCTGCTTTGAAGCCAGCGCTATAGCCGCCCTTTTTCTTTGGTGCATATCCGAGATCTTTAGCAATCTGCTCAGGGGAGATATACACTTCCTCTTGTCCACTGGCGAGCAAATAGATAGGTGCTAGGTTGGACAAGTCACATTCCATATCGCCGAGTTTCGCCTGCTGCGCCAGCAGTTCTTTAGAGACCAGATCAGGATCAACCGGCGTTTCTTGCGCTGCTGGCTGTTGCTCCTCTTGTGGCTGCAACCAATATTCGTTGGCCGTATGATCGGTTTGGTGGACGAAGCGCCCCACTTTTACCCCCTGGTATCGTCCTTCATGTATCATGTGTGCATCTTTCTCCCATTTGTTGGGATTATTGAAGCCAGCATGCGCACCAACTTGCACCATCGTCATGGCTGCTAAGGCGGCCTCCCCCTGATGCAATTTCCAGATATTGATGGGCTGGGGGCGTTCTACTTGGCTGTCCTGATAAGCGCGCCAGTAGCCATCGGCCAATTTCCGGGCCATCGCTTGTATCTCCCTCCATTGCTCCAGCCAGGCCGCGCGCTCCAGATGGCGTCTCTGCTCCAGACGTGATAGCGCTGCGCCCATGTTCTGCTGAAGTTTCTGGCACTTGCGGCTTAAGCAGCCGATCCGGAGGCTTTTGAAGCCTACTTGATCGCCTTCCCCAACCAGAATGATGCCAATCTCCCCCAAATTGGCGGGTGGTACGGTCCTGCTTACGTACAGTGTGCCCTTTTGGCCCTGCGCTGGCTCCAGCGTAAAGGCCAGGAGCACAGGGGTCCGGGCCAGGTGGTCATAGTCAGCGCGCGATAGCCATACCGTGCCCTGCTCTGGTGTGCCTAACAGGCTCACCTGCCCCAATTGGCTGAACAGCACACTCACATTGTCCAGGGTTTTATTGTCCAGCGTACCAATAGGGAGCCAGCCAGCCTCGGTAAGTTGGCTGATATGCTCCGGGCTGTCAGGATACGTAAGCAAGCAATATTTAGGCGTCCACGTCCAGATGCCCGGATGTATCCGGCTCTCTCGGTAGAGGGCGCCGTAGGGCAGCGCGGCGTAAAAGTCTAGGTCAATCATGGTCTGCTCGCTTTCATCGCTCGGCATGCTGGATGCTTTCACAGCGCGGGCAGATCGGCTTACCGTTGTAGATGCTGTGGCCCATATCTGTGCGCTGCCAGCGCTGGCCGCATTCATCGCAGATCGCCGTAGGTTCTTCCCCCCAGGGGTGATAGTGGGCGCGGCGTTCGTTGATGGAGGCTTCCCACTGCTTCAGGTTTTCAAGCACTTTGCCCTCAGCCCAGGCCAGGCTTTCGCCCCAACAATCTGGGCAGTATGGCTCTTGTCCTGTCTCTTTGGCGAGGGCGATATGCTCATCGGAGACGAGCGCGCCGCAATCGATACAGCGCCGCTCCCTGGGGACTGGCGCTGGCTGCTGCTTGTTCTGATAGTCATTCATGGCTGGGCCTCTTTCGGCTGGCCGGGCTGATAGCGCCAGAGGGTTTGACCGCTCGGCGTCTTGGTGAGCGTCTGCCAGCCTTGCGCGTGCAGGGCAAGGTCGAGCTGCTCTCTCAACAGGTGCATGAGGGCCTGGGCACGTTCTTCCTGGTTGCGGCCCATGGCGCCCTTCTTGGTGCGGTCCTTGCGGTCATAGTAGTAGTCCACCACATAGGCCCCCGGCCAATGGGCATCAGGGTAAGGCCGGATGTCACACCAGGCGGCCACATCGCCCTTGATGGCCTCAGCGTGCATCCAGCGCTGCACATCAGGGAACAGGGGATCAATCGTGATGTGTGCGCCCTCTTTGTCAATGATCATCTCTTGCGGCGCTGGAGGTGAGCGTTTCAGGCTTTCGACGGCAAGCGCTGGTTGCGTTGACGCTGCTGGTTGCGGCGGCGATACCTCGGCGGCCTGGCTGGCCTCTGTTTCAGGCTTTCGATGCGCTTTCCTGCCACGATAGCCGCCCCGCTTTGGCCTGTTGGCAAGCCAATGCTCCAGGCTCTCGCGCTGCAAGACCCAGACAGGCCCAATGCGCCGCGCCTGGATGACACCTTGCTCTGCCAGGTGCGTCAGGTGGCCTCTGCTCACATTGTATTGGTACTCTGCCTCTTTCGTGGTCAGTTCCTCAGCCATGTAGCACACTCCAATCATCAAACAACAATGATCTGATGATTCAAGCATACCACGCCGAAAATTGATATGTCAAGCTCTTGCAATTTGATAAAAAATCAGGTATACTCCGCTTAGATCAAATATCAAAACGATGTATTTAGATAAAGGAGTTATCAAGAGCCGCGTAAAACCCCTGTCTTTAGACATGGGGATATAAGCGGCGCGGTTCGCACTCTTGACACTATACGCCTTTAGCCTGTATACTATAAGCATGAGGAAAGAGGACTATCACTCCAATCATAACGTCTACTACTCCTGCAAGTATCATGTGGTCTGGTGCCCCAAGTATAGACGCAAGGTACTGACGCCGCCAGTTGATGCGCGCCTGAAAGAGATCATCCAAGAGGTGTGTCAAGAGCGCCGTGTCACCATCCGGGCAATGGAGGTGATGCCCGATCATGTCCATCTCTTGCTGGATATGGACCCGCAGTTTGGCGTTCATCGGTTGGTTCGCCTGCTCAAAGGCCGGTCCTCTCGCCTCTTGCGACAGGAGTTTCCGACGCTCAAGAGTCGGTTGCCCACCCTCTGGACCAATAGGTACTTTGTCAGCACGGTGGGTGGCGCCCCTTGGGCCATCATCAAGCAGTATATCGAGGCGCAGAAGGATGTCTAGGAAAGCGTTCCAGTACCGGCTGTATCCAACCAAACAGCAGGAGCAACACCTGCTGTTTGTGCTGCGTCGGTGTCGGGAACTCTACAACACCGCCTTAGAGCAGCGCCGCGCCTTCTACCAGATGCGCCGCAAGAGCCTGAGCTACTCCGCTCAAGCGGCAGAACTGGCAGAAATCAAAGCGGCCTATCCCGCCTATCAGGACATCTACAGCCAAGTGTTGCAGGATGTGTTGCGCCGCCTGGACAAAGCCTTTGCCGCCTTCTTCCGACGCTTCAAGCATGGCGAAAAACCAGGGTTTCCTCGCTTCCAGGGACAGGGGCGCTACGACTCCTTCACGTATCCGCAATCGGGGTTTGCCCTTGCGAGTTGGCAGGGAACGGGGAAAGAGCGCTATGCCACTCTTTCGCTCTCCAAAATTGGCGACCTCAAGGTGCGCTTGCATCGCCCGATGATCGGCCAGGTGAAGACCTGTACCATCAAACGCGACGTGAATCACTGGTACGTCACCTTTTCTTGCGAAGTGGAAGAGGAACCATTGCCCCCTTGCGAAGAGGCGGTGGGCATTGATCTGGGTCTGCTCCATTTCGCCACGCTTTCGACAGGCGAGACGATTGAGAACCCGCGCCACTACCGCACAGGCTTGAAGCGTCTGAAGCTCCTGCAACAGGCCAAGGACCGCAAGAAGCGCGGCTCCCGTCGGCGCAAACGCGCCGCGATTGCACTGGCAAAGGCGCATCGCAAGGTACGCAATCAGCGGAAAGATTTTCACCACAAAGCGGCACGCTCGCTGGTGAATCGCTTTGGGCTGATCGTCTTTGAAGCCCTCAACATCCTCACCATGAGCAAGGCGCCCGCACCCAAACCGGACCCCGACAAAGAGGGCGCCTATCTCCCAAACGGGGCCAGTGCCAAGGCGGGCCTCACTACTTCGATCTTAGACGCTGGCTGGGGACAATTCCAGCAGTTCTGTGTCGCCAAGGCTGCAAGTGCCGGACGGCGCGTGCTGTTTGTGGACCCCTCCAATACGAGCCAGTTGTGCAGTGGGTGTGGTCGGCTGGTGCCCAAGGATTTGGACGTGCGCTGGCACTCCTGTCCATATCCCGATTGTGGGGCAGAGTTAGACCGCGACCACAACTCGGCAAGAACAATCTTGTTTCGGGGCCAGGAAGTGGCCCACAGGGCTACGGCTCTGTAGAAGCCCCGCGCTTGAGCGCTGGGGTACTTCACACCCCGTTGCGCCTCTCTCTTTTCCGGTTGGCCTGACCCATGCTAGAATGACTCTGTGAGGCCCTGATAATAGAGAGAGAGGCACACATGGCAAGTCTGAAGCCGTATACCATCACCGTGACCGCCGAGCCGGGCGAGCTTCTCACCGTGGAGCAATACGCGACTCTGCCAGATGAACCGGGCTGGAAAACGGAACTGGAAGAGGGAAAGGTTATCAGGATGCCGCTAGCAAGCTTTGAGCATGGGCGCATCGTCTTTCGACTGGTGACCCATGTTGGCGGCTACGCCCTGGCCCATGAGCTAGGAGAAGGGACCACCGAGCAATCAGGCTATGACTTTGCTAAAATGGGCAAGGTCCGGGTACGCGCGCCTGACTTTGCGTTTTTGAGCCATGAGCGGTTGGCATTGGCGAGCGGCGTCCAGTATCCCCAGATCGCGCCTGATCTGGTGGCGGAGGTGGTTTCCCCCTCGCAGAACACCCAGGAAGAGATGCGTCGGCGCGCGCAGATGTGGTTAGAGTTTGGCGCGCGGCTGGTCTGGGTGATCTGGCCCGATGAGCGCTGCGTTGATGTCTGGACGCCCGACGCAGAGGCGCCAGAGCGGCTACACATTGGTGCCAGCCTTGACGGGCAAGAGGTACTGCCAGGCTTTACGCTGCCTATCGCAAAGTTGTTTGGCTAGCTGCTCCAGAGATGCCGAGGCCCCCAGGATCACCACCTGAGGGCCTCGCTCTCCTGTTCACATTTGCCCAGCTCTCCTCTCCCTGCCCCTGCTCTCCTCGACGGTTTCCAGTAGGCGCAAAGGGTCTTCGCCTTGCGCCTTTTGCTGTGCCTACGAGGTCGCTCTGCGGCGCCACAGCCAGACCTGGATACCCTTCTTGCCATACACCGGTTCAATCAGGGCTACCTCCTGGGCGGCAAGCTGAAGAGTCCGCTTTTTGATGCCAGTAGCCAGCGCCGCTTGGTGCAGTTCGTCGGCGCGATGTGGCTGGCCGTCAGCGAGGGCGACCTTGAGCCAGGTGCGGGCCTCCTCCAGTTTGCTCCTACCCGCGAAAAGGCGCTCCATTTCCGGTGGGGCTGGTGCCTCCCTGATTGCTGGCTCTTGGATTTTGTGGCCGATTGATGTGTCGGATGCGCCGGTGGCCGTCATAGCGGGTGATCGCCCGCTGATTGGCGGTGACTGGTCGGATGTGCTGCGTTGGTTGCGGCTGGGCCGACTGCGGGATCGTCTGCGGCTGGCCTGGCTGCTCTCCCGTGAGCCAGCGAAAAAAGCTGCGCTTTCTGTGCCGCGTGGCTGGCGGTGCTGCTGGCTGGGCCTGCCCCTGTGGGGATACCGCTGGTTGCGGGATGGTCACCGCTGGGGCAGCATCAACCGTGCGCAGCGGGGCAGGAGACGTGCTGGACCCTGGAATCAACTGCTGGCAGGTGTTGCCCCTGTCTGTTGGCCTCGACGATGCGGCTGGCCGGGTATTGCAGAGACGGTTTCACTGTGTTACTGTAGCACCGCACATCAAGCAGAGGAGGCGCTCATGCACATTCTCGCTATCGCCAACCAAAAGGGTGGGGTCGGCAAAACCACCGCCACGGTCAACCTGGCCGCAGCGCTCGCGCGCGCCAGGCGTTCTGTGCTGTTGGTCGATCTCGACCCCCAGGCCAGTCTCACCGAATATTTCCTCACGCCGACGAAACAGGCCGACCTGCAAGAGACCGTGTTTAATCTCTTGGTGGATGCCAAACCGCTGGAGCCATTGCAACTTGGCCCCTTGATTGCCCTGCTGCCCGCGACTATCGACCTGGCCGCAGCGGAGATTCAACTGCCCAGCAAGCGTGGCTCGGAACGGGCGCTGGCGCGTATGCTGCGCAACTACCACACCGATTATTGCCTGATTGACTGCCCGCCCTCGCTGGGCATTCTGACGACGAACGGACTCTCTGCTGCCCATCGCGTCCTGATCCCGGTAACCACCGAACTAATGGCCGAGCGCACGGTGCGGCTGATTCTGGCCTCCATCAAAGACGTGCTGGATGCCGAACTGAGTACCGAGGTGCGCCCCTGGCGGCTCTTGCCCTCGATGTATGACAGCCGCCTGGCGCATCATAAGGAGATTCTGGAGGCCCTGCGCGTGAAGTATGCTCCCATTGTGTACCCCGAGCCAGTGAAGGCGACCACCAGATACAAGGACAGCGTGACCGAACAGGTAGACATCAGCGAGCTGGACAAAGCGCAGGGGGAGTTTTGGGATCGCCTGGCGCTGGCACTTATGGCTGAAATGGAGGGAAGCGATGCCCAAGCGAAGTAGTGCCTTTTTTAAAGCGGTGGGAGAAAAGCAGGCCACAGCAGAAAACGGTGAAGCAGTCACACCGCAGGGCAGTGAAACCGTGTCACCGTCTAACTTTGGTCCAGTTCCACCGTTAGACAGCAGTACCGCTCCACGGTTACACCTTCCTACCGTAGAACCGTCTCACCGTGAACAATCCCAACGTGAGATGTTCCCAGAAGCTGCACTGTTGCACCGCAGTACCGTAGCACCGCCACGCCGTGAAACGGTGAAACCGTCCTACGGTAGCGCGGTTACAGCCGGGCTTCACAAAACTTCGTTCTATCTTACGCAGGCACAGCTTGATAAGCTCGATGAGATGGCCTACGCCTACAAGCGGCAAACTGGCAAACGCATCAACCGCAACGACATTGTGCGCTTCCTGGTCGATCACGCGCGGCTAGAAACTCTTCTGGCTGAGTGGTAGCAAAAGAAGAGGCCATCAAATGTAATGCTGTCTTGCAAGATACTGTTACCCTGCTTGACTGAAGGAAAGGCCCCTGGGCAGAAGTCTGTGCAGCCTCCCTGGTAGCTGGCACCCGCTTTTTGGCAGGCAAGAGGACCACGCAGCATCAGTCTGGCTCCTCATCAGGGGTGGTGGACCGAGCGCCCCGTCGCGCAGCCACTACTGCCAGGAGTTCCGCCGCCAGCGCCAGAGCCTCTCCTTCTGTCAGGGCCACCGCCACTTTGAAAGACGGCGCCAGGATGTCTTGCTGGGTTGGCACCTCTCGCCGCAGTTGAAGCACCAGGCGGGTGGCGTCGCTGTAAACGAACACCTTGTCTCCCGTCTCCAAATGCACGGGCACACAGCGCATCCCTGGTGGGGTAGCCATCGGTCCCTCCTTCCCCATTGCGCCTCCGACGACGTTTCCGTCTACCGGGGCAGCAGGCGCTCATAACAGACCAGGCGCACATCCTCTGCCTTGATCGCCTCCGCCGTCAGCACCTCCACCTCGCTCTCCTGGTACAAGCCGTTCTCGGTAAAGAAGCTGTCCAGATCGGCCACCAGTTGGGCAAAGTCGCCGCTCGCCTCATAGGCTCTGACCAATCCACGCAGCGCCCGATCCCGCTCAAAGGGGCCAAGCGGCACCTGCTCTAGCACTCCATTGAAGCGGCGCAGCTGCTCCGGGTCGAGCGCGTCGTTCCCCTGCCAGAGCGTCGGGCGGTTGAGCCAGTTGTAGAGCTTCTGCGCCAGGCCCGACATGGCTGGACGAGCGCGACTCCTGGCCTGCTCCCCACGTAAAGCCGCCAGCACCTCCCCCGTCGCGCGCTCCAGCAGTTCATAGGGACTGGCCCTGGCTCGATGCGTGCCTCTTCGCGGGCGCAGGCAATCATGGCGTAGATGGCGCGCACACTTTTCTCCGGTTCGCTGCCATCGTCGGGATAGAAGCGCCAGAAATGCCGTTCGCCCGCGCGAAAGGCCAGAAACGTCCCTGGCCGCCCGTCGCGCGCCACATAGTGTTTGCCGCTGTGGATACCCATCGGGAGTTCAGCCACCACGCGCTCGCCAATCTGCTGGATATAGCTGACGAGGGGAAACTTCATCTCTTCCGTTGACACCAGTTCAGCCTGGCGCTCCAGGTCGTGCAGCACGCGCTGGTCCTTGTGATGGAGCTGGCGTAGTTGCTCCAGCGAGCGCTGCGAGATCACTTCGCCCAGCACGCTCGCATCCAGGCCCACCGTCTGGTCAATCTGGGCGATGCGCGCCGCCAGTCGCTGCACCAGGCCCAGCAGGCTTTCAAGTTCGGCTTCAGGAAAGACGTTGTAGAGGGCGATCTCGGCAAAGGGGCTGCCGATGCGGTCCACGCGCCCGGCGCGCTGAATCAGCCGCACCGGGTTCCAATGCAGATCGTAGTTGATGACCACGCCCGCGTCTTGCAGGTTCTGCCCTTCGGACAGCACATCCGTTGAGATGAGGAGCTGCATCTCCTGCCCGTCGGGTCTCCAGGGCTGGTCGCCGGGCAGCTCTGGCGGGCGATTGGCAATGGGCGCAAAGCGCTCAATCAGCTTGCGGCGTTCATCGGGTTTGGTATCGCCGCTAATCAGACCCAGCACGGGCTGCCCGGCCTGGGCCTGCCAGGCGCTGTCGTTGGAGAGTTGCTGGTACAGATAGGTGGCCGTGTCGTGGAAGCTGGTGAAGAGCAGCACCTTCTGCCCCTTGAGGGGGCCGGAGAGCTGCGCTTTGATCTGGCGGAGCTTATCGTCGGTCTGTCGGCCCGTTTCATCCTCGCGGGCTTTCTGCACCAGATGCAGGATGCTCTCCAGCACGGAGAGGTCGGCATTTGAGTAGCAATGGAACAGGAAATGTAAATAAGATTTCTTGTAGTACATATATAGAGAGCTTGCTATCGGCGAGCAGGAAAGCCCCCTGCCCATGTGATGTACCTCCTCATCTGAGGGGCAG
>Ga0209810_1001345_pt1 | contig 37997 bp, 29 predicted proteins | sample Coa_R1_7_FD_187159 | JGI IMG/M metagenome (GOLD analysis project Ga0209810, IMG submission 187159) | Surface soil microbial communities from Centralia Pennsylvania, which are recovering from an underground coalmine fire - Coalmine... | ecosystem: Environmental > Terrestrial > Soil > Unclassified... | reverse complement strand
TTAGAATGCCCTATGAAGTAGAATGTCCGCCGCCCATGTGATAAAAAACAGAATGCTGATATAACCATTGATCGTAAAAAAGGCAGCATTGACGCGAGATAGATCAGAAGGTTTCACCAAACGGTGTTCATATATCAACAAGGCCGCTACGAGGATGAGACCAAAGGCTGCGAGCCATCCCAGATGTTCAATTCTGGCTACAACGAGCAATAAGATTAGCATGAGGATGTGTAGCAAGGCTGAACCCTTCAGAGCGGCGGCGATACCGTAGCGGCCAGGAAAGGATGCAAGCCCCTCCTCGCGGTCAAATTCAACATCCTGGCAGGCATAGATCAGATCGAATCCAGCAACCCAGAGGGTTACGGCTGCACCCAGCAGCAGTATCCCCGGCTTTAAGTCCCCTCGCAGGGCGATCCAGGCAGCGATGGGTGAAAGCCCAAGACAAAGGCCAATCGCCAGGTGACAAAGCCAGGTGAAACGCTTGGTGTATGAATATCCGAGAAGGATGACCAGCGCCACGGGCGACAATTTGAAGGCCAAGTCGTTTAATTGTGAGGCAGCCAGCACGAAGACGGCACATGAAATCACCGTAAAGACCACAGCAAAGCGCAGGCTTAGCTTACCGGTGATCAATGGGCGCATACGCGTGCGGGGATTCCTGGCGTCGAACTTCAGGTCTGCAATGCGGTTAAAGGTCATGGCTGCGCTGCGCGCAGCCACCATCGCGACAATGATCCAGAGTAACTGCCTCCAGGTGGGCCATCCGCGCACAGCCAGGAGAGCGCCGGTCAGGGCGAACGGCAACGCAAAGACCGAGTGTTCGAATTTAATCATTTCGAGCGTGGTTCGAAACTTGGCCAGAGCACCACGAGTTTGCGGCTCACCGGCCGGCGTGGGCAGAGAGTTCCAGATTTCACGCTTCTCACTCATCAGCGAAGATTATCTTGCCTGATGCTGTTATTCAGTGTCAATTTTGCGAAAGAACTGTGGGCAGAGGAGCGATTTTTGCGCCAACCGTCTCCCATCAGCCCGGTAAGGAGTTTCCTCAGTGAATTCGATCCAACCTTACCGCATAATTTGTTCGCGCCGCGTTCATGGGCCTTTCATCCTGGATTGCAATCTCGCCAAATGGCAAGGGGCAGAATTCGTAAGCTTTAACGGCCGGCCACTGGACGGGAAGCCGCGGCGCGCTACGGTTTATACGCTCTGGGACCCGCAAGACTTATATCTTGCCTTCGATGTGCTCTCTTCCCGGCTTCAGGCGGTTGTGCGGGAACATGACGGCCAGAACCTTTGGTGGGATGACGGGGTCGAATTCCTCATCGACGCGCATCGAGACCGCACGCGGGAATTTCTACCCGATGATTTTTCGTATCACATCAACATCCTGAACGTGGTTTATGATGACCGCGGCACACCTTCCGGCGAAGCCGACCCGGCATGGAACGGTGTGGCACGACATGAGGTGAAAATTCTGGACGATTCTCACTATGTGGTAGAGGTAGCCATCCCTTGGCGGGAGATCGGCCTTGTGCCGCGCGAGAACGAAACCGTTATGGGCATCGATTTCTGCGTGAACGGCAGGGACCCGGAAACCGGCCAATATGACTACTTCGATTGGTGTGGTTTGAAAGTTTTTCATGACCCGTCAGGGTTTGGCGAACTGAGGCTGATAGGGTCGCGTTAGCCTCTCCACGGGGGATGATGCCTCCCCGGGTTGACGCTGAAGAATAGAGGCCGCGTGGTGTAGAGAAACCCTGATCACTGGGCAAAGGGTTGATGGGAGAATCTGCGAACTGGGAAAACCGCGAACAGGTCTGGTACGAACCCGGGCGAACCTGGGAAGGCCAGAGAGAAGCGATCCGTATTGCGGGTGGTATGAGGGGGGCCACAGAGGACTGATTCTGCCAGGTTGAATGCTGTTATTCTCACATCGGTGGGCATCCAGGCGTCGGGACAGGCCTCCCAGTGATTTCCGCAGGTACGGAAAGAGCGGTTTTATGCGAAGTGGATGCCAATCAGGAAACGGGTGATCACAGCATCCAGTACGATGATTAAAACAGACGCGACCACAACGGCTTGAGTTGTAGAGCGGCCAACGCCCTCGGTCCCGCCCACAGTTTTTAATCCAAAATGACATCCAACCAGAGAAATCACAATCGCGAAGAAGATCGGCTTGATGAGCCCCTGTGTGAGGTCACGGAAGGTGAGGGATTGATAGGCAGTGGTCCAATACTCCGGCGAAGTCAACTTGGCAACCGAGATGCTTACCAGAAAGCCGCCGAACATCCCCGCGAAATCTGCGAGGATGGTCAACACCGGCAACGTGATAAGCGCGGCGTATAATCGCGGGGAGACCAGCTTCCGTAAAGGATCCGTGCCCAAGGCGCGGAGCGCGTCAATCTGCTCGCTGACCAGCATCGAGCCGATTTCTGATGCGATTCCCGCACCGTTCCGGCCAGCCACCACCAGCGCCGAAAGCACCGGACCCAATTCCCGCACCACCGAAAGCGCGATGGCTTCGCCCAGCACGTTAACAGCGCCAAAGGTTTGAAGTGTGCGGTAAGTCTGCAAAGCGAGTACAACTCCAGTGAAAAAGCCTGTGAGCAGCACGATCGGCAGGGATCCCACGCCGATGACATCCATTTGAACCAATGTATCGAGGTAGTACCGGGGGGGACTGAAGGCGTTTCGGAAAGCCCGGATGGTGAGATAAGTGAAATCCTGGAGGGCGAGGACCTTCCGTTTGAAATAGCCTTCGATCAAGAGACCTCTTGTGACTTTAGAATACCTGTCATTCGTGCAGCAAACCCCAATTTAGCGAGCGCGATTTTTGAAGTCAAGATCAGCTCGAGGCCGCTGGGCGTAAAAAGGACGTCGAAGCGGCGATGTGACCGCATTCGGCATGACCCTTGGAATTCGTTCTGGCTTTTGTGTAGGATGGCAAGAATGGAATCTTCGCAGAAGTTCACCGTGGCTGTCGTTCAGATGGCGTGCGAAGCTGACCCCCGTGCGAACCTGGAACGCGCGGTGGCACACATTCGAGAAGCGACAGCACGAGGCGCAAAACTTGTTTGCCTGCCGGAACTTTTTCGCACTCAGTATTTCTGTCAGCAAGAAGACGCTTCCTTTTTCGATCTTGCCGAGCCCGTGCCCGGACCGACGACTGATGCATTGGGAAAGGTCGCTCAGGAGACAGGCGCGGTGATTGTGGCACCCATCTTCGAGCGCAGGGCTGCGGGAGTGTACCACAACAGCGCTGCGGTGCTCGACGCAACCGGAGAGTTGGCGGGACTTTATCGCAAGATGCACATTCCGGACGATCCTGCTTACTACGAAAAGTATTACTTCACTCCGGGGGATCTGGGCTTTCAACCGTTCAAGACTCGCGTGGGTGACGTGGGTACGCTGATTTGCTGGGATCAGTGGTATCCGGAAGGGGCCCGGCTGATGGCTCTGCGCGGAGCGCAGATTCTTCTTTACCCCACGGCCATTGGATGGCATCCGCACGAAAAGGAGTCTTTGGGTGTTGCGCAACTCGACGCCTGGCGCACCATCCAGCGCGCGCATGCCATTGCGAATGGCGTCTACGTGGCCGCCGCTAACCGCGTCGGATATGAGACGATGACGAAGTCAAATGCTGGCATTGAGTTCTGGGGCTCCTCGTTTGTTGCTGATCCTTTCGGGATCGTGATGGCGCAGGCCTCGGCTGAGCAGGAGGAAATTCTGTTGGCTGAAGTCGACCCGCATCGGATTGAAGAAGTGCGGCGCAACTGGCCTTTTCTCCGTGACCGCCGCGTGGATGCCTATGGGGGAATCGATCAGCGATTTCTGGATATGGCGCATCGAGGCAGAATTTAACCAGTTTATGTCGAGGCGCCCGATACCGCCAGATTAGGCGAATCAAGCCCGGCCACTGGCCCCCCAACTCCTTAATTTCGCCTTATCTTGACCATCGTTTGGGAGCAGGTCGGATTTTGAGGGAGATGAAATTTTCATGCGCATACTCGTCACAGGAGGGGCAGGCTATATTGGCAGTCACACCGCCAAAGCGCTTCATCGCAGTGGATTTGAACCGGTGATACTCGATGACTTCCGCTCCGGTCATCGCTGGGCCGTGAAATGGGGAACCTTGGTGGAAGGTGATTTGGGTAACTCAGAATTTCTGCGCAAGGTTTTCTCGGAGAATTCCTTGCAGGCTGTCATCCACTTTGCCGCGAGCATCGAGGTTAATGAATCCGTCAGAGATCCGCGGAAATACTTCTGGAACAACTGCGTGAGCACGCTGAAGCTGTTGGATTCCATGCGGGAGGCAGCCGTCAAGTATATTGTTTTTTCCTCGTCTGCCGCGGTTTATGGTGATCCGCAGTCCGTGCCCATTCCGGAGGATCACCCCACTCGTCCGGTCAGCCCTTATGGTGAATCCAAATTGTTCGTCGAAAAGGTTCTTCGTTGGTACGGAATGGCTTACGCGATGGGATGGATGGCGCTGCGCTACTTCAATGCCTGCGGGGCTGATCCCGAGGGTGAACTTGGTGAATCGCACGAACCGGAATCTCACCTGATTCCACTGGTGATCGCGGCCGCTCAAGGCAAGCGTCACACGATTCAGGTTTACGGGGCGGATTATCCCACTCCGGATGGCACGGCCATCCGCGATTATATCCACGTGGCAGACCTTGCGGAGGCGCATGTACGAGCGCTGCAACACCTGTTGGAGGGCGGCGAGAGCTATGCGTTGAACCTTGGAACTGGAAACGGGCATACGGTCCGCGAGGTAATTGCCGCCGTGGCTCGCGCCAGCGGCTCGCAGCCCCCCGCTGAAGATGCTCCGCGCCGGGCTGGTGATCCGCCTATACTTGTGGCCGACGCCTCCCTGGCCCGGAGAGTATTGGCATGGGAACCAAAGCACTCCAGCCTGGATGAAATCGTTCAAACCGCCTGGAAGTGGCACTCGTCACGATGAGCGCAACCGGTAGATGGCAGCTTGTTGCGACGGTCCATGCCGCAGCCTTCCCTTAAGCCCCTCATGGCCTCCGCCTGATTTTTGTCTTCTCCCTTCCATCGCTGGATGTTGAAAGGCCGCTGCAAACAGGCGACGAGATTTTCTATCGTCCTGATTAGAAAAGCACGAGCAGGTGTCGGGTAAGGTCGAGTATTATAATCTCAAACTCAGGTTTGATTTGTTAAGGAAACTGGAAATGCAAGGAGACAAGATTTGCGCCACATGCGGTCAGATGATTCCAAGCGACACATCGGAGTGTCCCATTTGCGCAAACGGGCTGGGTTTCAACCTGCGGCGTGAAACTTTGCTTCTGCTTTGTTTCGTTCTTCTGGGTGTTCTATTCACCGCCACCGGGTTCGTCGTGAAGTTTTATCATTCCCACGAGAAGGCTTTGGCCGAAGAGTGGTATCAGCGGGGCGAGGCCATGCTTGCCGAAAATAAACCGCAGGACGCCCTCACCGACTTTCGCACTGCGCTCTTCCACGACGAGGGGAATGCGCGTTATCAACTGCGGTTGGCGCAGGCCCTGGTGGCCTCGGGCCATCTGGAAGAAGCGCGAACTTACCTGACACGACTCTGGCAAACCGATCCGGCAAGCGGTCCGGTCAACCTCGAGCTGGCGCGGCTTGCCATCCGCCGGGGCGACGTCGCCCAGGTGATCAGCTACTATCACAATGCCATTGACGGGGTTTGGCAAGGGGCTTCAGAGCAGCAGCGACGCCATCTGCGACAGGAGCTTTGCGAATATCTCATAGAGCATGGCCGACGAACAGAGGCCGTGGCGGAGTTGATGGCGCTCTCTTCTGAAACGCCTGATGATCCCAGCCTGCGGACTCAGGTGGGCGATCTCTTTCTGAAGGCGCAGGACTACGATTCGGCGCTGAAGGAGTTTCGTCGTTCGCTGAACCTGGACCGGAAGCAGGCAGCCGCATGGGCAGGCGCGGGAAAGGCGGCGTTTGAAATGGCCAATTACCGGGCGGCCCGAATTTATTTGACGCGTGCCCTGGATCTGGACCCGAAGGACGCAGATTCAGCGCGCATGCTGGAGATGACGGACCGTGTCTTGGAGATTGATCCTTTTGACCGCTTCGTTTCAACGCAAGTCCGCCGGCGGCGAGTTATTTTCGCTTTTCAACATGCTCTGACAAGGATGGAAGCCTGCGCTCAAACTCATGGAGAAGATCTGAGCATTGCCCCTCCGCAAACAGAATTGCAAAAGCTGTACGCCAGTGCACTTAAAATGAAGCCGGAAATGCGGGAACAAATTCTTCGTCGCAATCCAGACCTGATAGACTCTGCGATGGCGCTGGTTTTCCAGACCGAGCAGGTGGTCGCGCGTCAATGCGGACCGCCTCATGGCATAGACCAGGCCCTGCTGCTGATTGCTCAAAAGAATGGAGTCCCGAACTAGATGCGGGAAAAGAAAACGACGCCCAGTCAAGCGGCGGAAGGGCCTTCGGGTTTCGGAGGGTCCCAGACCTCGCTGCCTGCTCCAACCGCACAAGCGACCGGCGACCGGGGTCAAAATAGAGTCCTCGCTCTCCTAACAGCCTGGAAGTCCCACGGACGGGCGCCCGTCGAAGAAAAGAAATTCACCTTCGCTGACTCCTTCAGGGAGATCGTTCGTCAAACACTCGCGCGCATCGTCCGCGGCTTGGCCCTGCGCGAAAACAATCTTTTCTTGCTTCTGGCGGTTATCATCGGGCTGGCCTCCGGCCTGTTGGTGGTTTGTTTCCGCATCGCCATTGAAGGAGCGCGGCTTTGGTTCTTTGGCTCGTCTCTTACGGCTTCGCCCCTGCGCGTGCTCATGATTCCAGCCGTCGTGGGATTGGTGATTGCTGCAAGCATCATACTGCTCTTTCGAGGCGTGCGCGGAAGCGGCGTGAACCAGACCAAGGCGGCGGTTTACATCTACGACGGTTACATCCCGTTTCGGACCGTCATCGGGAAGTTTGTGCTTTGCGCACTGGCCATTGGCAGCGGGCAGTCTTTAGGCCCCGAAGACCCCTCGCTTCAGATCGGCGCCGGCATCGCTTCGGCGCTGGGAAGGCGGCTGCGCCTTTCGCGAGAAAAAATCCGACTCATCGCACCGGTGGGCGCGGCGGCTGGACTTGCTGCGGCTTTTAATGCCCCTATTTCCGCCACCATCTTTGTGATCGAGGAAGTTATCGGACAGTGGAGCGCCGGTGTGTTGGGAGCCATCATCCTTGCGGCAGTCTCCAGCGTTGTTGTGATGCGCGGCCTTCTCGGTTCAGAACCTCTTTTTGGAGTTCCCCCTTATCGGCTGGCTAACCCCACAGAACTTCTGGCCTATGCAGTTCTGGGTGTGATTGGGGGGTTCTCCTCGCTCATCTTTGTGAAGCTCATTGCAAACCTTCGTCCCCGGCTGAAAGCTCTGCCTGCCTGGACGCACTACACGCAGCCTGCCGTCGCCGGACTTCTAGTCGGCATCATCGGGCTCTGGTTTCCCCAGGTGATGGGCGCCGGCTACTACTACATTGACCAGGCCATGCATGGTCAATACCTGTGGGAAACTCTTGCTTGGCTGGCCGTCTTCAAGATTCTGGCTACCACCATTTCGTTTGTGAGCGGAACGCCCGGGGGCATGTTTGCTCCCACGCTGTTTATCGGGGCGATGATTGGCGGGGCGGTAGGAGGTGTGGAACATTATTTTTTCCCGACCCTGACGGGACCGATCGGCGCCTATGCTTTGATTGGAATGGGAACTTTGTTTGCCGGCTTTCTGCGCGTGCCCATGACCTCCGTCTTCATGGTGCTGGAACTCAGTGGCAACTATTCCATCATTCTGCCCGTGATGGTCTCCAATACAATCGCCTACCTGATCTCGCGTAAGTACCAGTCCATGGCGCTGTTTGATCTCCTTTCAAGCCAGGACGGTGTGGAGCTACCCTCGATGGAAGAACAGCGTGAGGCCTCCGCGCTCCACGTTGAGGATGCCATGAAACCTGTTACGGGTCCTATCTTGCGGGGTGAAGAGACTTTTGCCGAGGCTCTCGAACGGATCCGCACTTTTCCCGAGCAGCATTTCCTGGTGAATCAGGGAAAGCGAGGGTGGAGCACGGTGACGAAGGAAATGCTGGAGTGGCAAGCGACTCCCGAGAAAAAAGATCGGCTGCTCAGCACCCTGCCGCCCAGCACACGGCTGCCCTGGCTGCATCCTGACCAGACTCTGGACGTTGCCATGCGGATGATTGGCGACCGTCCGTTTTTACCCGTCGTGAATCGCGCGAATTTTGAAAGGATCGAAGGAGTTATTTCGTTGCAGGATATCTTAAACGCCTATCGTAAAGCGCGCCCGTAAATCCCGAAGCCGTGCTTCAGGATGGTCACAACCAAGGTTATCGCCCGGGGGTCCTCTCATTCTGGCTTTGAAGAGGCCAGCAACAAACTTTCTCTCTCATCCTCTCAGGTCCGAGCACTCCGCTCTACCGTGTTTTAAAAATCAGCTTCCACCGCTGGAACGTTGTAGAATTCTAATATGCGGATGAGGCTTTTCCTGATCATCTCACTCGTTGTGGGCATCACGGTGGTGTCCTATTTTTTTGCCGTTTATCAGGTGGGGGCGGAAAAGAAAACGCTCAAGCAGGAAGTCATCAAGCGGTCGGAGTTGTTTGCGGAAAGTCTTGAGGTCAGCGTGGAACCCCTCATTCAAAGCCGGTCCTTTCGCACTTTAAAGCATCTCGTGGAAGGATTCGGTAACCGCGAGCGGCTGGCGGGCGTGATTGTCTACGATGAACGTGGCGGCGTGCTGGCGACAAATTCGGATATTGCGCATCGGCTTAAGGGCGTACCGGCCGTCATCGATCAGGCCATTGCCAAAGACGCCGGGAACGGAGCTTTCCTTTCCCTCAATCAGGAGCTGATGTATGTCTACGCGCTCCCCATCCATCGCGAGCAGAAAGTGGCGGCGGTTCTTGCCGTCTATACGGACGCCAGCTACATTGACGCGCAAAGCGCTCAAATGTGGCGGGCGACGTTTGTCCGCATACTGGTTGAAATGCTCATCATTGCATTGATCACTGTCTTTGTGATCCGTTGGACGATGATGGGCCGCATTGCAAAAATGACGCAGTGGCTCCAGGAGTTGCGAGCTGGCAAAGTTCCTCCGCATCCGACCTTCGTTCCTGAGGAGGATATGTTCAAACCGCTGGCGCAGGAAGTGACGCATCTTGCGCGCAGCCTGGCGGCCGCTCGGGCGGCGGCGGAAGAGGAAGCGCGGCTGCGGGAAGCGGGAGAATCGCTCTGGACAGCAGAGCGGTTGCGCATTTTCGTGCAAAGCAAGCTGGAAGGCAGCCGGCTGATCGCCGTCTCCAACCGCGAGCCTTATGAGCACGTGCGTCGCGGCAAGGAAGTTATTCCGATTGTCCCCGCAAGCGGGCTCGTGACCGCTCTTGAGCCGATTCTGCGCGCCTGTGATGGCACTTGGGTGGCGCACGGCGGCGGCGACGCAGACCGGGAAACGGTGGATGCGAATGATCGCCTGCGCGTACCGCCCGACGACCCTCACTACACGCTGCGCCGTGTCTGGCTCAGTAAGGAAGAAATCGAAGGCTACTATTATGGCTTTGCGAACGAAGGATTGTGGCCACTCTGCCATATTGCCCATACACGCCCAACTTTCCGTGCCGAGGACTGGGCGTTCTACGAAGAAGCCAACCGGAAGTTCGCCAAGGCGGTGATTGAGGAGATGGAAGGAGCCGAGCGTCCCATCGTCCTGGTGCAGGATTATCACTTTGCGTTATTGCCCCGTTTGATCAAGGAAAATGCCCCATATTGCCGCGTGGCGATTTTCTGGCACATTCCCTGGCCCAATCCCGAAGCTTTTGGCATTTGCCCCTGGCAGAGGGAGTTGCTGGAAGGGTTGCTGGGGGCAGACCTTATCGGCTTCCATATTCAATCGCACTGCAACAATTTCCTGGAAACGGTGGATCGCGCTCTGGAATCACGCATTGACTGGGAGCGATTCGCCGTGAATCGGCGCAAACATCTCACGTTGGTCAGGCCTTTCCCCATCAGCGTGGACTTTCACGAGAGTCCGGAGGGAACCAGCGCGCCTGCCTCGACCCACTCCATCTATCTTGAACGCAGCGCGCTGTTCCGGGAACTGGGAGTTCAGGCGGCCTTCATGGGCGTGGGCGTGGATCGCGTCGATTATACGAAAGGCATTCTCGAACGCTTTCGCGGCATCGAACGGTTTATTGAGAAGTATCCCTCCTATCGTGGCAAGTTTACTTTTGTGCAGATCGGGGCCCCGAGCCGCACTCACATCAAGCGCTATCATGATCTGCTGGCCGATGTGGAATCCGAGGCGGATCGAATTAACTGGCGGTTTCAGACCGCCGTTTGGCGACCCATCGTTTTTCTGAAAAGGCATCATAGCCATCAGGAAATTGAGCGCTATTACAAAGCTGCTGACGTATGCATGGTGACCTCGTTACACGACGGCATGAACCTGGTGGCTAAAGAGTTTGTCGCATCCCGGGACGACGAGCAGGGAGCTCTTATCCTGAGCCGGTTCACAGGAGCGGCGCGGGAAATGCGCGATGCTCTCATCGTGAATCCCTACGATACTGAGCAGTTGGCCAACGCCATTTTCTATGCCCTTGAGATGGATCCGGAGGAGCGGAGCGCTCGCATGAGGCGCATGCGGAGGGTAATTAAAGACCACAATGTTTATCGCTGGGCGGCAAACCTCATCAGCGAACTCTCCGAGGTTCGCATCGAGAGAATAGAACCGGTCAGAATCGCACAGGCCAGTTCTATGGCACGCTGAGTCATCCATGCTTTTTAAGTCTCTACTCATGGGCATGTCATGGGACCGAAGGAGCGAAGACTTTGGAGGCGCACGGCGTGTGACTGCGACGGCTCCAGCGCGGAAACCTTTTGCCGCTAAAAGGCTCCTTCAGGTGCTCCACGCAAGCGGGCCAATTCTCCCCCCGGATGAAAAGAGACGACGCAAAAATAGTGCAGGCCCGCCCTCTTTTTGAAAACTGGAAGAGCGTTGCAGGACGTCTCCGAAAGGCGCAACGCATCTTGCTGCTTCTGGATTTTGATGGAACATTGGTAGGCTTCAGGGCCAAGCCCGAAGAAGTACGCTTGGATGCCGAACTTCGAGGGCTTTTGCAGCGTCTCGGTCGGCGTCCGGATGTGACGCTCGGCTTTATCAGCGGTCGAAGACGCGCTGACCTGCGGGAGCGTATCAATGTGCGCGGAGCGCGATATTGGGGCCTGCACGGATGGGAGAGCGCCACTGGCTTGCCGCTCAAGAGAGAGACTCGCAGGAAACTCGCCACGGCCCGTTATCTTCTCGAAAAAGAAACCCAGGGGCTCAAGGGGATCTGGATCGAGGATAAGCAGGCGAGTATCGTGCTCCATTATCGCACCGCTTCCGTCCGGAATGCTCGTTGGGCGCGCAAGGTGATGCGGCAGGTGTCCTCGAGCTTTACATCCGACTTTCGGATCCTGAAAGGCAAAAAGATCTGGGAAATGATGCCCAGGGAATTGCAGGGGAAGGGCGCAACAGTTCAAAAGCTGGTTGAGGAGGCAGGGAAGGGGGCGCTGGTGATTTATGCGGGTGATGATACAACGGATGAGTCGGTGTTTGCCACGCTAAAGGGGGGAATAACCCTTCATGTGGGCCATAATCCCCACACCAAAGCCCGGTTCCGTGTGCGCAATCCCGAAGAAGTCCGGCGTTTTCTGGAGCGCCTGGATGAGGAGCTTGTGTTGTGGCACGACACAAAGTGAACGCCTCCACAAGCCTCAGGGAGCAGTCGAAGCCCCGGCGGAGTTTGGTGGGGCAAGCACCAGGTTGATCACAATGTGCATTCGGGCGTCTAATGAACTGACTTCACGAATCTCAGATGCCAGGCTCTTATATTTGGCCTGAAGTTGATAGTCGTGCGTCGGATTTAGACCCGAAAACTGAAAAGCGCCCTTTGCTCCGCTGAAAATGGCCGTGGTTTGATGGGTTCTAAGGTCGGTGAGGAGAATTGTTGCTCCGGAAACGCCATTCTGCGATTCATCCAATACGGCTCCGGAAATAGTTTTGGTTGCGGGAGGCTTCTGTTTGGCCGGTAAAAACGACCCGGCGAGTAACAGAGCCAGGCACACCCCAGCCGCTTGGCGCACTCGATCCCACCGATAAAGGGCGCAACAAGAATAAGAGAGGAAGTCGTTCCTTGCGTAACCCTCTGCATCGTTTGAGGAAACAGGTCTACCACTCGTCTTCAGCTTCCTCATCTCCCTCATCCGCAATGGTATTAAGCTCCACCGGATTGGTGCTCACCACCTCAAGCTCGGCTCCGCATTCGGGACAATCCAGGGTCTGCCCTTCCTCAACCTCGTCATCTTCAACGTCAATCGCAGCTTCGCATTCAGGACAAAGCGCCATAAAACACCCCCTGACACGAACAACTCCTATGAATCAGATCATAAGATGACTCTGAAATTTCATGCAAACTTTCGGAACATGCTGAACGGATCGCCAATTCCTTCATGCTCCGATCCGAATGCATCGGTCGTTCCAGTGATTAATGTGCGACAGAAACAATAATTTTTCAACCCCTGAAGGACGGCATGTCAGCCGGTTTTTCCCCAAGGCGCCGAAGTCTCTTGTCATAGACGGTATTCCTTAGAGAGCTTCGGCAGGATACTCTATACCTTCAGTAAAATCGCCTTCAAAAAATTACGAGGTCATTTCATGAATTCGTCTTATCGATTTGCCACTCTGGCTGTGCACGCCGGTGAATCTCCCTGCGCCATGACGGGAGCGCTGGATACGCCGATTTACCAATCCACGACGTTTGCGTTTGAGAGCGCCGACGAGATGGCGGCCATTTTCGGCGAGGAAAAGTTCGGGTACATGTACACTCGCTATGGCAACCCCACGATCCGTGCCTTGGAGTCGAAGATGGCTTCCCTGGAGGGCGGCGAGGCAGCCCTGGCGACGGCGTCCGGTATGGCAGCGATTTCTTCGGCGATTCTCGGGTACGTCAAGGCCGGGGATCATGTGGTTGCCGCGCGCTCTCTTTATGGGGCCTCTTATGACTTCCTCAACCGAAAGCTGCCGCGCTATGGAGCCTCCGCCACGTTTGTGCCCTCCGCCTGCGTGGAAGATTTTGAAAGGTGTATTCGTCCCAACACGCGCCTGATCTACTTCGAAACTCCCAGCAATCCGGTGCTGGAGATTATCGATATGCAAGCCCTTGCCGATGTCGCCCGAGCGCGAAAAATTCCGCTGATGATGGATAACACCTTTGGAACTCCGGTCTTGCAGCAGCCGCTCGCCTCCGGCGTCACGGTGGTGGTGCACTCTGCCACGAAATATCTTTGCGGCCATGGCGATGCGATGGGAGGGATTATCGTGGGGCCGAAGCCTTACATTGCCGAACTCAGCCGTGAAATTGTGCGCGATTTTGGCGGTGTAATCAGTCCCTTCAATGCCTGGCTCATTCTGCGTGGCATCCACACTCTTCATCTGCGCATGGCGACTCAATGCGCCAGCGCCATGCGGATTGCGGAATTCCTGAGTGCTCACCCTCGGGTCGAACGGGTGAATTATCCGGGCCTGCCCGGCCATCCGGGGCACGAGCTCGCGCGGAAGCAGATGCAGGCATTTGGCGCCATGATCAGCTTTGAGGTTCAAGGTGGATATGAGGGAGGGAAGAGGGTGATGGACCGCGTCAAAATCTTTGCTCGGGCGGCGAGCCTGGGAGATACCCGCTCACTGATTGTCCATTCGGCTTCCACTAGTCATCGTGCTGTACCGCGCGAGCAGCGGGTCGCTATAGGCGTTACCGACGGCTTGGTGCGTTTGTCCATTGGCGTGGAAGCGGTGGAAGACCTCATCGACGATCTCGATCAAGCCCTCACTTATTCAGGTGATTGAGAAGCAGCTCTCGATGACGTCCTTGCGAATCCGGCGCCTGTCATTCTGAGGTGGCGAAAAGTCCCCCGATGGCGAGTCCTCAAAGGGAGGGGTGCGAGAGCTTCCCACGGTCAGCTCCGAGGGCGTCAGGGAGCCGGGGGAGCCAGCGTGCCTTGAATATCCCCAACCAGGCCGTTTTCTCCCGTACCCACTGCAATTTGCCACAGCAGGGATTCGAGCAGCAGCCTGGAATCTTTCCAGGAGGATTTGATGGCAAGATCGGTATTGCGAACCAGGCGCAGAGCGCGAGCGAGTTCCTCGCGGGAATAAGAGTGACTAGCGCGGGGGGCAATGTCAAAAGTGGAATAAGGACTCATTGAGCGCGACCACGGACCGTATCGGCTGGAAAGCCCCGAAGAAGTTTTAAGCGCCTGGCGAAAGAGGTCGCCAATGCACCAGAGAAGAAGCGTTTCCGGCTCCTTGCTGGAGAGGAGTTGCTGGAGCAGCACCAGCGCATCAGGAAGCTTGCGGTCGGCAAGAGCGCTCAGCAGTTTGCCGATTTCATGTTCCTCGCGGAAGGCTACGATCAGGTCCAGATCACGCTCTTCAATTTTACGCTTATCGGTCCGCGCCACCAGCAACTTGTCAATTTCGGTTCGCAGCCAGAGCAGATTCACGCCCGTGCCTTTTCCTTTTGCGGAAGAGTTGCCGCCGCCCTCAAACTGACTGACGATCCGTTCCGCAAGCCCTGAATCGATTTCCACTTTCTCCCGCCGCAGATAACTTGTCAGCCACTTGACCGCCTCTCGCGGACCTAAAGGAAGCACCTCAACCAATTCCGCCTTTTTCTCCAGTAACTGAGTAAATCGGCGCCGCCGATCGGGCTCGTAAGCGGCGAAAAAAGCTGTTGCGAACGAAGGCGGTCGCCTGAGGAAATGGTCGAGCGCTTCCGTATCCTGCTCGTTGGCATGGTCAAAGTCATCCTCATCCGCTACGTAGAGAAAACTGTGGGCGCCCATCATGGGCATCTGATAGGCGTTTTCGAGGTCCTCCTGGAGCCGGCCCGGTTTGAACTCGATCTCTGTAAAACACCACTCGCGAGCCTCCGACGGGATCGCGCCGATGATCGCTGACCGGCACTCTTCGTGCAGAAACCGGTCCGGACCGCGAAGGAAATAAGCGGGGCCGAGTTTATTGCCTTGTTCAAGCAGGGTGGAGAACTCTGTGGGATGCATGAAAAGGAAAGGTCACTCCAAGTCGATTCGGTGGGCTTCCACCACTCCAGCCGGGCTTAATTCTCCTTCCACTTTGATCCTGATGCCGGTCTTGAGGTCCTTGGCAGAGCCTGCGGAGCCATCTTTCCGGTAGATTCGCGTCTGATCATCGTAAGTGACATGGAAGATGATATTGTCCTCCGCGCTCACAGTCAGCTTTCCGGCGGAATGCTCGGTGATCTTGCCTTCCAGATTAAAATTCATCCCCTGCTGGGATTGTGAGGATGCCGTGAAAGCTGACAGAAAAATCATCCAAAGGAGGCTGGCAAAAATCAGGAAAAGAGACCGGCTGATTGGCCGGAGATTTTTAAGGTTTAATCTGTTCGCGCTACAGACCCTACCCTTAGGGCTGCCCCCGCGTAACGTTGCCACTTCTGTTGAAACTGAGGCAGGGCTGGCAGCGCTCTTGCAGAGGCTGGAAACCTGCATGGGCGAAAACACCGATGCTGATGAAGTCCGATAGAATCTCATACGACGCAGGCCTTAAGAAGTTGAACTCGTGATGTTCAATAGCTCTTTGCCTCATCCTTGATTCTTTTGGCCAATTTCTCAATGCGGGTAGCTTTATTCACGATGCTCAGCGAGAGGACGTTTGGATTGGTTTTATCGATCTCGTCCTGGAGTGATTGAACCAGTTTCGAAAGCTTCGCGATATCCTTTTTTGTCCTCTGGAAGTTGGCCCTGACAATATCAGTTTTTTGCTTCTGTGAAAGCGGTTTTCCCATGTCGATGCCGGGCGAGGGAAGATTCATGGTAGGGATCGAGCCCGGCTGGGGGTTTGTAATACCCGGGACCTGGAACCCGGTGGGAGGGCCGGGCAGGCGAGGGCTCTGGTTCTGTGCGACAAGAGGCACCGCCCCCAAAAATAAAATCAGGATGCTCGCCCATCGAAGCCGGTTTCCCTGAAATCTTGCTGACATAGGACCCATTCTCCACTTTCTTTCGTGCGGGACGTGGTTGATGACCCCGTCGTTCTCTCCCATGATTGTAACTTGCTCCGCAAGCATCAGCAAACCGCCTGGGAAAATTTTACGACAACATCGTCCCCTCGGGTTTTTCATTGAAGCGCTGACGCCCAATAATGAGGTAATGAATCCCGGAAATGACTGTAAACGCCGCAGCGAGATAGATGAACCCCCGGAGCAACCCCGGAGTGACAAACTGAATTTGAGCTCGTGCGCTGACCGCCGCCAGGACTGCCGCAATCTGCGTGACAGTACAGGCCTTGCCCCAGAAAGTGGGAGAAAAAGGCCGATAACCGGAAATGAGGCTGATCAGGATTACGGTCACTACAATTCCGGCATCCCGGCACAAGACCAGAAAAGTAAGCCACCAGGGCAGCGCACCGCGAAAGGAAAGTACCAGGTAGGCCGTGCTCATCAGTAGCTTGTCTGCCGCAGGATCCAGAGCAACGCCCAGGGCGGATTGCTGGTGAAAAACCCGAGCCACCATGCCGTCCACCACATCCGAAGCAGCTGCAATGGCCAGCACCACCAGTGCCCCCCCGTACCTCCCATCGACCGCAAGAACAGCGAACAGAGGCACAAAAATCAATCGCAGAGTTGTGATCTGGTTGGCAACCGTAAACGTGCGCCCGGACATAATCAGCAAGCAATATAGAAGGGTGGCCGCGGAAAAGTCAATGAACGGGTCGAAACGCAGTGTTTATGGCTGGTAGCTCGTACGTTCGAAGTCGGCATGAGCGGCAGGAGCATGGTGCAACCTTGAAGGCCGCGGGAAACAGCTATCGCCGTTTAGACCGGGTTGAGGCATGAGCCGCAGAGATTTTGCGGCCGTCACCCGCCGCTTGCAGATTTTCGACGTCCTGAATGCGGAACGTCTCCATAATTTCCTGAAAAACTTTTTCGACTTTGTCCGAATCGCCTTGCCTGAAGGCATCCACCAGAGTGCGATGTTCCTCAAGGTCTTTGGCTCGGTTGTAAGTGGCGCCCGCCGCGGTTTTCATCAGGTAACTCGCAAAAAGCGGCGGGCAGACCGCATTGAGCGCCCTCTCGATCGATCGGTTGCCCGAAAGTCGCCAGATGAGCCGGTGAAAATCGAGGTCGGTCTTCAGAAGCTCAACAAAGTCGCCTCTCGACCCGGCTGCTTTCATCTGGTCAACGAGATTGGCTAACTGCGTTAAATCATCGGGAGTCAGGCGTTCATAGGCCAGCTTCGCCGCCAGAGGCTCAAGCTGCTGCCGCACCACGTAGATGTCCTGAACGTCGGTTGCTCCGAGCTGAATCACAAACGTGCCCCGGTTGTCCTGCTTGGTGACCAGGCCCTGATGTTCAAGCTCCTGGAGGGCTTCTCGAAGACTGCCCTGAGCCACGCCTAACTGACGAGCCAGTTTGCCTTCCACAATTCGTTCACCGGGTCGCAATTCACCGCGCAAAATTGCGTCATACAAATGACTTGCAATGCGCCTTCGCAAATTGCCGCGTTTGAGTGGGCGGACCATAATTGTTAATCGATTGATCGATGATTGCTCACCCTCACCGGGCTTGTCAACACCCTTTCTTGATAAGCTGAAAAACCTGCAAAGTGCTCGGGGGGGCTAAAAAAGCTTTGAATCTTTGCCCTGGCCGCTTCACGGGCTGCGGCTAACCAGCGAAATTAAAATCCGCATGTTGCATCGTGGGTGTCCGCAGCATTTCCTCCGCAAGGGTGGCGGAGATTTGCATGTGAAGGCTTCCTCTAGGTCTTGACGCTAGTAGGCTACATATATAGACTATCCTATTGAATTGTAAACAGCTGCTTTTACCGCCCGGAGCCGGAGGTTTGCAGCAAGGTTATGAAAAAAGGGTTTCCACTACGGGGTGCGAAATAATTAAGCTGTGGAAGATGATCTCCAAGTCTTTGTGGCGTGGGCGAAAACTGAAATTTTCCCAGCGAACCCTAATGAGTCTTTAAAATCAATCAGCTGCATTTGGGTAGATGCTTTCAATGGAAAGAAGGACGCGATTTTTGGCGCGGTACATTTTCAAGTATTTTTCGCGGAACGAACCCTAAGGATGTAAATTTAACATCGTTCAGTTTTGAACAGTGAAATGTGTAGTGGAAGACAATTATTGAAGACCTACATTTAAACATTTCCCCCAACCGTTTCTGAAAGAGCAGGACTGTCACCCGGATGGCCAGCCGAGAAGAAGAATCCTCGGCATTTTGTAAATCCCTCAAAGGCTGGTTTCGTTTCGAAGTTTTATTCTGAACAGAAAACGCAAGGGATTGTTCAGTGGCGGCGTTTGTTCCGAGTGAGGAACTTTGCGTCAGAATGCTGGGCAAAACGGGCCCAGAGTGGCGTGAAAGCCTTGAGGCATATACCCATACTTCGGTTGCGTCATACAGCAACAAAAAAATCAAAAGCGAGCTCTTGACAAGCATGGGGTTCATGACTATATTTTGTTCGACTGTCGGAATAAATATGAAACAGCGAGCAATTCGCGGGACTGCTGCGCAGGAGTAACTCGAGGTGGCAAGCTCAGAGACAGCCCGGCTGATTAACAGAAGTGTTGTGCTGGATGCCATTCGCACGAGCCAGCCGATTTCGCGCGCCGATCTGGCGCGGCAAACGGGCTTGCAGCGCAGCACCATCTCCCTCATCGTTGATCAGTTGATTGAGGAGCGCTGGGTCGCCGAGGGCGACGTGGGACAGTTGCCGCGCGGCCGCAAACCGAGGCTGCTGTATCTCAATATGGACCGTGCGGGCATCGTCGGCATTAACATCATGCCCCGAGTCACGAAGATTGCACTGGCCGACTTGACTGCCCGTTTTACAGCGCAGGAATCCATCCCGACACTTCCCAATCCCAAGGTTTTTCTCGAGGCATTATGTGCCCGGGTTCAAAATTTACTCAGCGCCCATCACGATATTACTTATGAAGGAATCGGAGTAAGCCTGCCGGGGCGTGTGGATTATCTCGGACAGCGGCTGGTTTTTGCGCCGAACTTAGGTTGGCGTCAGATCGATCTCAAGGGTCCTCTCGAGCGCGCCACGGGTCTTCCAGTGGAGCTGGAGAACGCCGCCAACGCCTGCGCTTTATCAGAGGTCTGGTCGGGTCCTCATGAGGGTATGCGCGATCTGATTGCCGTGACGGTTTCAGAAGGCATTGGAACCGGCATCATCGCCAACGGACAGTTGGTCCGAGGAGCGAATGGTGCCGCCGGAGAATTTGGCCACGTCTGCCTCGATGAGCAGGGCCCTCCCTGCAAATGTGGCAGCCGGGGTTGCTGGGAAGTGCTGGCTTCGAATGCCGCGGCTGTCCGCAACTATACCTGCGGCATCTCAGAAAACTGCGGCAGAAAGTCGCCAGGCGGTCGCCGCGATCCTGTAACGACCTTTGCCGATATCTTGTCTCTGGCCGACCGTGGCGATCTCAAAGCGCAGGAGACTCTGGACATGATGGCGCACTATCTCGGTTTGGGCATTGCCATGCTCGTCAATGGACTCTCTCCCTCCGTGATCGTCATCATCGGGGAAGTCACCCGCGCCTGGAAACGGGTCGGTCCCATTGTCGAGCAGGTCGTTAGGGAGCGAGCGCGTATGGATGCGGGCACGCGGATTGTTCCCACGGATGACACGATGCAACCGCGGCTGCGCGGCACCATCGCTCTGGTTTTACAGAAGCATTTCCGTCCGCGGCTGTTTGCCTGAACAAAGATTTGAAGGCACGGAAAAACTGCTTTCTGCAAGGGTCGATTCGGATTTTTATGAGAACTCTCGATTTAATACGACAGTACAACAAATGAAACAATTTGAAAAACAACTGCGGAACCTGCAACGAAGCTTCAGGAAATGAAGCCTCGGCACGCCGCCTGACCATGATTTTCACTTGAAGGAGAGGAGGAGACTCATGGGAGAAAAAATCAGGAAGGATAAGCTCGTTTTGCTTCCGGCGCTGATTCTTCTGCTGTCAACGTATCTCTACAGCCAGACCATGGGAAATGCGGCGCTGAGCGGCACGGTGACTGATCCTTCGCATGCCGTCATCCCAAACGCCAAGGTCACGGTGACTCAGCAAGGGACAGGCGTGACGCGCGCCGTGTCAACGAATGCTGCCGGAGTGTTTAATGTCCCGTCGCTGCCGCCTGCAGCCTACACGGTCAGGGTCCAGGCTCCTGGATTCAAGGAATTCGTGGAGAGCATCACGCTGCTCGCCGACCAGGCTCGCGCAGTGAATATCGAATTACAGGTGGGAGCCTCTGAGCAGACCGTGACCGTGCAGGCCACGGGTGCAACGGTCAATACCGTTTCGCCCACGCTCAGCCAGGTCGTCAACGAAGCGCAGGTAATGAATCTACCTTTGCTGGGGCGCAACGCCGCGAATCTCACGCTCCTGGTTCCGGGCACGACAAACGCTAATGGTCACGGAACGCAGCAAGGAACGACGAAACAACTTCCCGACACCACTTCGATTTCGGTGAATGGCGCGCGTACCGACCAGATTGCCTATAACCTGGACGGAGCTGACAATCAGGACCTGTTGAGCAATACCAACGATCCTTTTCCTTTCCCGGACGCGGTGCAGGAATTCAGCGTGCAGACCAGCAACTTCAGCGCGCAATATGGTGAAAATGCCGGCGCCGTGGTCAACGTGGTCTCGAAGTCCGGCACGAATCAATGGCATGGCGACGCTTTTGAATTCTTGCGTAACAAGGTCTTCAATGCCCGCAATTTCTTCGCGACCAAAGTGGATCCTCTCAAGCAAAATCAATTCGGCGGCACCATTGGGGGACCCATCAAAAAGGATCATAGCTTTATCTTTTTCGGTTATCAGCGCACGACCATCTCGACCACACTTGGGGGGCAAAACGCAGTGATCCCGACGGAGGCCAATCTGCATGGTGACTTCTCCAACTATCTGACGCCTGATCCCACCGTGAACCCCCTCGGCAAGGTCGTGCAACTGAAAGACCCGGTCACCGGGCTGCCGATTCCCGGAAACAACCTGACGACGGACCCCAATACTCCCTTGAACCCGGTGGCGCTGAGTTTCAGCAGTCATCTGCCACTATCGAGCGAATCCCCTAACGGGACGGTCTTCTTCACCCCGCTTAACGGGCAGACGCTCAATGAGTTTGACGTTCGCTTCGATCAGACGGTCCGGCGTCAGGATCATCTCACGGCTCGCGCTTATATTGCCCGTTTCAACGCGATCCCGTCCTTTGATGGCACGGATCTGTTGACGCTGCAGAATAATTTCTCAGGGGATGGCTCAACCGTGCAATCCCAGAACTACCTGCTGAGCTACACGTGGGCCAAAAGCGCAACGTTCGTCAATACCGCTTACCTGAGCTATCTTCGTACCGGTTCAAACCGTTTTCAGGGAGCGAATGTGCCGCAGTTGAGCGAGATGGGGGTAAAAATTTATCAACTGCCGAAAGACCAGGGTGGTTACCACGGGTTTGGTGTGAGCGGCTACTTTGGCATAGGGAGCTTTACGGGCGGAGCCTTTTATCGCAACAGCGTCGACATTCGAGATAACGCCTCCTGGATGTACGGGCGCCACACTCTGGGCTTTGGCGGTGACTTTGAGCACGATCAGAGTATTGTCCGCAACACCGACCGCGAGAACGGCGACTGGAGTTTCCAGGGCAGCGATTTCCTGGGGAATGCTCTGGCGAACTTCCTCACCGGCAACCTCTATTCGTTCACTCAGACATCCGGCAACTACTCCGATCAGCATCAGAACGTGCAGGGACTCTATCTTGAAGACCAATGGCGGGCCACCGCGCGGCTGACGCTGGATGGTGGCCTGCGCTGGGAGCCGCAGGTTCCCATGCAGGAAATCTATGGCCGCATTGAGCAGTTTTTCCCCAATGCTTTCTACGCCGGCGTTCACTCCAAAGTCTTCCCGAATGCTCCACCGGGCTTGTTCTTTATCGGCGACTCCTACAACGGCGTTACGGTTCCGAAAACCGGCGAGACCGGCGATTTGGACAATCTGGCGCCGCGCGCCGGTTTTGCCTTTGATCCCACCGGCAGCGGCAAGACGGTGATTCGCGGGGGCGCTGGCATTTTTTATTACACCCGACTGCCAGGCTTATTCGGCAATGATGCATCGATCATTTCACCCTTCAGCCTGCGCATCGATCTTTTTCCTCCGATCCCCGCATACGAGGGTGGCGGCCTTACCGATCCGCTTGTCGGCCAAGAGGCGTTTGCGGCTTCCTTTCCGGACCGCTACACCCTTTCGAATGCGCCAAGAGACATCGTGTTTCCGAACCCGATTGCCGCTTACGGTTTGCAAGCGGGAACGCCCTGGAAAACGCCCGCCATCTACGCCTGGAACCTGACCGTTCAACGACAATTGAAGCCTGACATGGTCTTCAGCGTATCGTACGTGGGCAACCAGGCGAGCAACCTGCGGCAGGACCAGGACCTGAATCCGGCTCAGTATATTCCCGGCGATACAGCTTTCGACTCGCTCTCCACAGACAAGCGGCGCGTCTATCAGGGCTTTTCGGATATCTTCATGAACAGCAACAGCGGCAACTCCAACTACAATGCGCTTCAGGTGAGCTTGGAAAAACGGCCGGGCCCGGGCCTTCCGGCAGCTTTTCGTAACGTGACGTTGCTTGCAAACTATACCTACTCCAAGGCCATGCAGGAACTCGCGCAAAACGGTGGCATCACCGATGTGGGTTCGAGCGACGGTTCCGGCGTGCCATATGGCAATCCCTATCAGTTCGCCTTTGACCGAGGCCCGGCGGATTTCAACCATACTCATACCTTTGTCCTCTCTTACGTCTGGCCGCTACCGAGGCTTCAGGGATCATCCAGCCGGCTTTTAAGGACCCTCCTGGGCGGCTGGGATTGGAGCGGCATCTTCACTCGACAATCGTCGGATGTTCTCAACATCATGGCGGGAACCGACAATTCGAAGACCGGCCTCAATGGAGATCGCGTCAATTTTCTCGGCAGCGTAAACCAGCTAGGAACCGGCGCCCAAAAGAACCCGACGCCGTGCAGTGCATCAGTCCGGTTCTGCGTGCCGTTTCTGAACACTTCGCTCTTTGCTCTTGCGACGGCGGAGCCGTTGTTCGGAAATATCGGAGAAGGCGCCATCGCCGGCCCGGGAAACTGGGAATACGATATGGGGCTGTTCAAGAACTTCTATCCCCTCAGTTCACACGAGAATTTTCACATTGAATTGCGCGGGGAATTCTTTAATTTCTTCAACCATCCCAACTTCAGCGATCCCAACACAAGCTTTCTGGGATCGAACTTCGGCAGGATTACCGGCCAGGCAAATAATCCCCGGATTATTCAACTGGCGGCAAAGGTGTTTTTCTGAGGCTGAGTCGGCATGGTGTCAGTTCGCTCGCTCAGTATGACAATAGTCCGGACTATTTTTCAGCAACCTCTCCGACGTCTCATGGTTTTAGCTCTCACAAGTGTGCTTGCGGCACCTGGGTTTGCAAGGGAGGCCAGGCCTGATGCGCTTGATTCCGGAGGATGTTGGGTGGGCACTTGGGCCTCATCGCCTCAACGGGGAGATGCAAAAAACGCGCCGCCCGCGCCCGGTTTCGCAGACACCACGTTGCGTCAGATCGTGCATGTGTCGGCCGGGGGTGAGCGGCTGAGAGTGCGCTTTTCCAATGCCTTCGGAACCTCACCGCTCACGATAACGTCTGCTCACGTGGCGCTCGCGGCAGGCGGCAGCGCGATTCGCACGGAGAGTGACAAGGCATTGACTTTCGGTGGCGAGCCTTCCGTGACGATTCCACCGGGAGCGCTGATGGTTTCGGATGCGGTGGATTTCAATCTACCTGCTCTCTCCAACCTGGCGGTGACAATTTTTCTGCGGGGCGCCCCCGATGGCATCACGACGCATCCGGGCTCAAGAGAAACCTCCTATCTGGTGGCCGGTAACGCCGTTTCAGCCCAAACCCTGCCGGGGGCGTCGCAGACGGATCACTGGTATTTTCTGAACGGCGTTGATGTATTCATCAGGGATTCTGGTGCGGCGGTGGCCATCCTTGGGGATTCCATTACGGATGGACACGGTTCGACGACCAACGGAAATGATCGCTGGCCGGACGATCTCTCCCGCCGGCTGCAAGCAAACCGAGCCACCGCAGGCATTGGCGTGCTGAATGAAGGGATCGGCGGCAACCGCCTGCTGCATGACGGCTTGGGTCCGAACGCTCTGGCGCGGCTGGATCGTGACGTTTTGGCGCAGACCGCCGTGCGCTGGCTGATTGTGCTCGAGGGAATCAATGATATCGGAACTCGCTCGGCAACTGTCGGGCAGATGATCGAGGCTTATCAGCAGATCATTCTTCGGGCGCATGCGCACCATATCCGCGTCTATGGAGCGACGATCATGCCCTACGGGGGTTCGTTCTATTTCAGCCGTGCCGGGGAGGCTGTGCGCCAGGCCGTCAACCGCTGGATACGGACGAGCGGACAATTTGACAGCGTGATTGATATGGATGCTGCGACGCGTGACCCGCACAATCCCTCGCAGCTTTCGCCGGCCACAGCCAGCCACGACCATCTGCATCCCGGCCCCCCGGGATACCGGATGATGAGCGACGCGGTCAGCTTAAATCTATTTACGGCCGAGAAAGTTACAGGTTGTGAAGACCACCGCCAAGAGACCGTGAAGGCGGCGAGTCTTCAGACATGGCGTCAGTTTGGTGTCTGTCAGAGGAACGGCCTGAGGGTCTGTGCGGCAACAAGCCGAATCACCATCTTCCTGGCAACCCTCCAATCGGGTGGGCGGGGAAGAGGCCGAAAAAGCGAGTTGTCGCGCAGACTCCGGAGCCGTATATCCCAGACGTGATCCTGTGCGTCAGAGTTTGTAGTTTTTGAGGTTCATCCCAGGAGGGCGCGTGATCCGTCGTCTTCTGGTGTCGGCATGCATTGCGGAGATATTCTGCGGAATAGCTCTCGCCCAAATCACTCTGAATTCTCAGACGACCGTGTTCATTGACCCGCGTGAACCTGTGCCGATTCAGAGGGCGGCAAAGGATCTGGCGTCTGACTTTGAGAGGGTATTCGGTCATCCGATCCGAATGGTCCATCAGTCCTCGGAGACGTCCTCAGCCACAATCGCTGTGGCGTATGATTACAACCTTCCCAAGGCCGTGACCAGGCCCACGGGCTGGGAGCGTCTGTGCATCCAGTCCGTTGCTAATCCGTGGCCTGGATCGCCCGCGCGCCAGGCCGTGATCCTCACCGGCTCGGATGTCCGTGGCACGATCTATGCCATCTACCAATTTTCCCAGCAATTCCTCGGTGTTGACCCGCTCTATTGGTGGACGGACCATCCTCCCCAAAGTAAATCCGAAGTGAACGTGCCCGCCGATTTCGTGGAAACACAGGCGCCTGCATTCCGCTACCGCGGCTTCTTTATTAACGATGAAGATTTGCTCACCGGGTGGCGTCCGGGCATTCCCGACGGGGCCGACATTTCCTTGAAGACCTGGAACCGAATCTTCGAAGCCATCCTGCGCCTCAAGGGAAACATGGTGATCCCAGGCACGTGGATTTTTCCCTATGAGCCGCAGGTGAAGGCCGCAGTCGAGAGGGGCCTGGTGGTGACCCAGCACCACGCGAACGTGCTTGGCCTGGACGTTTTTCGCTGGCCGAAAGACAAACTCTACTCTTTTGAAAATGCTCCGCAACTTCTCGAAGCAGCCTGGAAGCGATCGATTGAGCAATACCCCAGGGACGCCGAGGTGGTCTGGAGTGTGGGCTATCGTGGCCAGAACGATTACCCGTTCTGGCTCGTGGATAAGAACGCACCCACCACGGAGGCGGGCAGGGCGCGTGTGATTCAGGAAGCCATCCATAAAGAGATAGAGATTCTTCGAGCCGAAAAGCCTGACGCCCCTATTGTTTTTAACGCCTGGGCGGAAGCTGCGCGATTCCTCCACGATGGGTTTTTGAAGGTTCCATCCGGGGTGACGTTAGTGTGGCCGGACGACGGACATGGAACCATTCGAGACCAGGGGCAGATAGCCCGCGGCGAGGGTGTTTATTACCACACGGCGATGATCGACTGGCGCTCAAACCATTTCAGTGAATTGGTTCCGCTGAAGAGAATCCAGCGCGAGCTTGGTCGCGCCGCCCGAGCCGGGGCAACCCAATATCTGATCGTCAATACGTCCAACCTGCGGCCTGTGGTGATGACCAGCCGCGCTACCATGGATCTTGCCTGGAACCCCGGGCCGTGGATGGATGAGAGCCGCGATGAGAGTTCGGTTTATCTTGCAAAGTGGTGCAGGGAAGAGTTCGGCGCGAAGGCTGCCGGACCACTTGAGAAGTACTATCAAGCGTATTTTCAGGCTCCGGCGAAGTACGGTCAGACGGAGGATGCCCGGATGGGCGACCAATTCTATGAAATCATGTCGCGCTTTCTGCTAGTTCAGCTCAGCCAGGGAAACATTGACAAGCCTTTTCGTCAATTCGGAATGCCGGGGAAACGGACGGTTGCCCAATTCGCTGCGGATCTGGAGAGTGCTTGCAAGGAAGCAGCGCCACGATGGGAGAAGGCGTTGCAACTGGCTGAGGCAGCCGAACCGCTCATTTCCAAGGACCGTCGCCAATTCTTCCAGGCCAGCGTGTTGACCCAGGTGGAAATCAATCTGCACGGCAATCGCATGCTGATGGATGTTGCCAAGGCGGTTGGGAGCGCCTCGACAGAAGAGCGAATTGCTCTGATTCGTTCTGCATTGGCAGAAGGTGAAGAGATTGAAAAATCCCTTCGTGCCGCAGACTACGGAAAATGGAAAGGCTTTTATAACGATGGCGATTGGTTACTGGATGTTCCGCTGACGTTGAACCTGGAAAAAGCTGCTTTTCGTCAGATGGAGGGCCATGAAATGGATGAAAATGTGCTGGTGCGAGCGCAAGATGGTGGGTTTGCCTACCACATGATTACGGCTTATCAGGGAACACAAGAGGTTCGGTTCTGAGCAACTGGCAGTCTTGTATAAACGGCGTTGCCTTTGACGGTGCAAAGACACCTCCACTCCGTTGATTCTCCCTCGCAGTGATGATCCTGAGTCGTTCAACTCCTCGCAAAATTGTTCTACGGAATTGAGTGTGCGCGTGTTATAGTGGCGGGCGTACTTTTTGACCTCAGGAGGAATGGGATGGCTTCAAGTTCACGACGCGAGTTGCTGCGCGGAGCCGTCGTTGGACTGACGGCTGGCGCTCTTCTGGACGCATGTTCAGGTCCTGCTCAACGCCGGTCTTCGGGCGGGCAGTCGGAAGAATCGGCGGGGGCGCAAGGTTGTGTTTCTCCATATCACAAGGCCCCCGTGACGTTCTTCGTGCACCGCCTGGGCACGGACCACGCTGAAGGTTGCTCCATTATGGACATGAATGGCGATGGCCTGCCGGATATCACGAGCGGAGTTTATTGGTACGAAAACCCGGGGGCAAGCGGGGGTGAATGGAAGATGCACAAATTTCGCCAGATCGCTCCGAATATCCACGGCGTTTCGACCGGAAATAAGGCTTTCTGGACGGAATTCGTGGCTGACAACGGCGAGTTTGCCATCGATGTGAATCACGATGGTGCTCCCGATCTGGTAACTTCTTCCTGGCAGAACGACGGCATCTGGTGGTTTGAGAATCCCAAGAAGCAAGGGGTGATGTGGAAACCCCATTTTATCTGCCATTCCAAGGATACTGAAGGGATGGTCCATGCGGATATCAACGGTGATGGAACGCCCGATCTGATTGCCGCGCATTACGGCCGCCAGGGACTCATTTGGATCAACTTCGCAGGAGCTCAGCCGGTGGTTCATCACGTGGGCGGACGCGAATATGACGGGCATGGCGTCGGCGTGGGCGATCTGAATGGAGATGGCAAGCCGGATATTCTGACGCCATTCGGATGGCTAGAAGGGATCGACGCGGATCACGATAAATGGGAATGGCATCCGGAATGGACTTTACAGGAGGCTGGATTTCCTATTCTGGTCTACGACGTCAATAACGACGGCAAGATGGACGTGATTTACGGTCACGGCCACGATTATGGTCTTTATTGGCTGGAGCAGACCACGCAAAATGGAAAGCGCGCATGGGTACGTCACCTGATTGATGATTCTTTCTCGCAATGCCACGCCTTGAACCTTGCAGATATCGATGGCGATGGTGAGCCGGAGTTAATTTGCGGGAAGCGCTATCGAGGTCACAACGGTCACGACCCCGGAGGTTATGACCCGCTTTGCATCTACTACTACAAGATTCACCGTGATAAAGCGGATTTTACACGCTATACAATCAGCTACAACGGGACGGCGGGCGCAGGAACACAGTTCCTGGTGCACGATATGGATGGCGATGGCGATCTGGATATTGTGGTTGCCGGGAAAACAGGTGTTCACTGGCTGGAAAACCTGAAGGTTAATAACCGCTCACGTGAGGCAAGAGAAAAAGAACTTCTTCTGAACTACAAGTGGCCGTTCCCGGGTGAAGATGATCCATAGCCGAAGGCTTGTGAGATGGCCTGCCGCGATTTTATTCATCTCTGCAGGCATATCGAAGTGCGCAAAACAAAAAGGCCGGACTCAAACTCACCGAAGTCCGGCCTTTCATGTTTCTTCAGGGTTGTTTATTTCCCTGCGGCAGCCATGACTTTCTCAAGCTCAGGTTGAGCTTGGGATTTGATCGGAGCATTCCCAATTTGCACAAGCTGGGGAGCAGGCTTTTTGAGGACCAATTCCTCGTAAAGCTGCCGTGCCTGTTGTGCTTCCCAGGCGGCCTTGCGGCGTGCGCGTTCCTCTTCTGCCGCAGTCATGGGAATGTCATGCTCTCTTTGGCGGACGCGCGCGGCATCCTCAGGGTCCACGCGAAGCGAATGCTCATAACTCTCCAGGTTCACCTTCTTGCCTCGAGCGTAGATCTCATGCTTGCCGTGCGTCCTATACCACTCGGCCACCGTGGCGTTCTTGTGCATATTCTCGATGATCTTCCGCCAGCCGATACCCGTATTGTACGCGCAGAAAGAGATTTCCCCTTGCTGGGTGGCATAAGGAATAATGCACATCTCGGTGCGGCGGAAATCATAGTTGAAGAGATCCTGGAACCACATGCCAGCGATGAAGAGGAAGTTCCAGGGGTCAGAACGGCGCTTCAGAGCGTCCTCGTAAGTCCGGTTGGGGCTTGAGTCACCGTAAAGCTTCCGGGTCTTTTCCTCACCTCGCAGCGCAAAGGACTTATCAAACTTCCTGAGGATATCAACCAATGCTAGGCTTTTCGGAGCCTTGAAGGGCTTGTAGTTCTTGAGCAGGCATAGCGCCATCATGATATTCGACAGCGTGCGCCCGCGTCCGGCATCCGTGATCTTTTGCATATCGTGGATGATGCCGGGCACATTCAGGAACTCCGGGACAGGCGCCCATTCGCCATTTTCTTTATTGATCATAAGCGCAGTTCCAATCCCACAATTCGGGTGGCAGCCGCAACTGACCATGCCCCACTGGGACTCAGGCCCATGCACCACATCCGCGAAATCTGCGAAGGCGCTGAAGAGAGAGAGGGGGAACCAATCCCGCGTTGGCTCCGTGATGCCAAGTTGCTTTTTGACGTCCTGAGCCATGTGTGAGAGGGTGTAACGCTGTCTCAGGCGGCGCTCCGGCGTGATGTCCTCATCGCGGCCCGTAAAGGAGACCGGCTGGAAGGAAACAAAGGCGATTTTCTTGGGATTCTCGCGGGCAAATTTGATGATCGGCCCCACCTGATCATTGTTGACGCCGTTCACGAGAGTGGTTACCAGAATGATCTCGATGCCCGCCTCGTGCATGTTGTCAATGGCCTTCAGCTTCACATCAAACAGGTTGCCTACCTTCCGGTGAGAATTCGCATCGTTGCCGATGCCGTCGAACTGTAGATAGGCGTAGCGGAGGCCCGCGTCAAATGCCCGCCGGCAAAATTCCTTGCTCTTGGCAAACTCGATTCCGTTCGTCGCTGCCTGGACGCTGTTATAGCCGATCTTGCGGGCATACCGAATGGCGTCGATGAAATAGGGTGACATTGTCGGCTCGCCGCCGGAGAACTGGACAGACATCTGGCGACGGGGCTTGATTTTCAGGGCGTTGTCGAGGATTTCCGTGATATCTTCCCAGGAAAGTTCATGCACGAAACCCACCTGGTTGGCGTCCATGAAACAGGGGTCGCACATCATGTTGCATCGGTTGGTCAGGTCTACAGTGAGTACTGAGCCGCGACCGTGACGAATCGTGCTCGACCCATGGTTGTGGAGCTTCTCATCGTTATGCGACCGAATATCGCGGCCAGGGAAGTTGGACTCAATCCATTTCAGGAAGTTGACGTCCACAGCCATCATATCTTCGTAATGACCGTGAATCGGGCAGTCTTTCACCATCCAGACCTGACCGTCGCGTTCGATGATTTGAGCCTTGATTTCCCCCACCTTCTCCTTGAGGAGGGTTTCGACATCCTGCTCACCGCTTAAAATCCGTTCCCGTGCCTCCTTGACGCAACCCGGACAAAGCGAATCAGTCTCTCGCGGCCATCCTAACTGTGGCCTTGTCTTTTGCCAGGATTTCAATAGAGGCTTATCTGACCATTTCGGAGTAAAACTGGGATTGGGACTGTATTTATTAAAGAACTGGATCGTATCGAATGCCACCCCGGCGAAAGAGCATAGGGCGCCATCAACATACTTCAATAGCCGCTGACCTCTAACTCTTGGCATCGCTGTTTTAACCTCCTCTTCTGAGTTCAAAGATCCCGCTTACGTAAGGGCCGCGCAGAGCCTTCAGAGTGCTTTAGCTCTTTCGTGCTTGAATATACCACCGAACGTTTTCGGCTGCCACCCTCACTTTATAAAAATTTAATGGCTGCAAGACTATCATAACTTGGGCTTTACGCCTACTATTTTATCCGTGAGAGCTTAATTGCCCTTTCGTTTAGTTTATTAATGATAGTCTCCTCAATATTCCTGTGAATCAACGGCCTCTGATTTCAAACGGCTGCAGATTAACACCCTTAAGTTAAGTAAGGTGGCCGTCTCCGTTCCCGCAGTTAAAAAAGAATCTACTCTTCTTTCCACTTCCATCTTCCGAAGCGAAAGAAACTCTTTCGCGACCCCCTCATTCATCTTAGAGACCTCTATCTTAAGGGATAAGGAATTTATGTTGAATGGCGCTTTTAGGTAGTTAGATGGCATAGATTTTGCGGTGAACGGAAATGATGAATCTGCTTCAAAATCAATACGTTGGCGTTAAACCAGCGCCTCCGGAGCATAGGTTTAGCCCCCCGAATTTAGTTCAGCATGGCACTTGAATTTGCCTTCTTCACCCCTCGCAGAGAGGGGCAGCCTGCAGTTCATTCCAAAGAATTCAACAGTAGGGGTATGATCTTGGAAATGAATCTTTCAGCCATCGTAAAAAAGCGAGCCTTGGAAGCTGGTTTTGATCTGGTCGGCATTGCGCCCGCGAGCGCCTGGTGTGATCTGGAATTTTCACGTCGATGGGTTGAGGCGGGGTACGGTGGCGAGATGAGCTATCTAGCCAATCCGAAACGAGAGGATCCACGGCGCATCTTACCATCCGTGCAATCCATCATTTGTGTGGGACTTATTTACAATGCCCGGCTCCCTTACTCTACAGAAATAAAGGAAGCAACGGGAAGGGGACAGCCAGCAAACAGAGCACCCCAAACGCCAGAAAGTATAAGACCTGGAACGTTGAAGGATTCAGATTGCGAATCCAAATCTCCGAAGCCTGAGCCATGTGGTTGGATATCGCGATACGCCTGGGGCAAAGATTATCACCGGATCATGCGCACCCGATTGGAGCAGCTTCGCAAGGATCTGGAAGCTCTCCATCAGGATACGGAAACTCGTGTCTACGTGGATACAGGGCCGGTTGTAGAGCGCGCCTTTGCGAGATATTCGGGGATTGGCTGGATGGGAAAAAATACCTGCCTGATCAATGAAAGGAGAGGTTCGTGGTTTTTTCTGGGAGTCATTCTGACGAACCTGATTCTCACACCCGATCTGCCCGCTCCGGATCGATGTGGTTCCTGCACACGCTGTCTGGAAGCCTGCCCAACGGGCGCCCTCATGAAGCCATATGTCATGGACGCCTCACGTTGCATTGCCTACTTTACGATTGAGCTTAAGGGGTCGATTCCTGAAGAATTCCGCCCGGCGATTGGGAGCAACGTTTTTGGCTGCGATATTTGCCAGGATGTTTGTCCCTGGAATTCACCGCTGAAGAGCGCTCAGGATGCAGCGATCAGCCCCCGGCAAGAAGCACGAAGGTCTGCCGTTACCACAGACCAGCCGGAATTTCAGCCGCTTGAGATTGAAATTAGCGCGTGCAAAAGCATAAATGACGAAACGGATGTTCGCGAACCGGGAGAATCTCCGGGGTTTGATAACCCACATCTGGAACCTACCCGCGTCTCGCTCTTCAACCCGCCTCTTCGCGCGCTCTCGTCCATGAGCGAAGAGGATTTCCGCAAAACCTTTGCGCACTCCCCCGTTAAGCGCGCGAAATATCGGGGCTGGTTGCGCAATCTTTGCGTGGTAATGGGAAACTCGGGTGATCGCCGTTTCATGCCCTGGCTGGAGAGAATGGCGCATCATCCGGAGGCGGTAGTGCGCGAGCACGCACAATGGGCGCTTGAACGGCTGGCAAAGCAAAAAATTGCCAGGTCGGCGGCTTCGGGCAACAGAATGGTCGGGAACCTCAACGTTCGCGAGGATGGCTCGTAGGGAGCACAGGGATCGTTCTTGAGATTGAAGCGCGTCACCTGAGACATAAGCTTGCATGCGTGAAACTTCGTATCGATTCACTTGAGCATACCTATTACGGCATCCGTAAATTCTTCGGTGCTTGCGTTGCCGCCAACATCGCGGGTGAGATAGCGGCCGGTTTTGTAGGTCTGATGGATGGCCTTCTCGACGCGCTCTGCGACCGGTTCCTGGCCGATATGGCGGAGCATCATGACGGCGCTTAACATCATGGCCGTGGGGTTTGCGATGCCTTGCCCGGCAATGTCGGGCGCGCTTCCGTGCACCGATTCAAACAGCGCGCATTGCTCTCCCAGATTTGCTCCCGGGACCAGGCCCAGTCCTCCCACCAGTCCTGCACCCAGATCGGAAATGATATCTCCATAAAGATTTTCGAGCAGCAGCACGTCGAACTGCTCAGGTCTCATTACCATTTGCAAAGCACAGTTATCCACAATTACTTCACGATATTCGATTTCAGGATATTCCCTGCTCACCTTGCGAACACTGTTCAGGAAAAGGCCGTCCGAAAGCTTCATGATGTTCGCCTTGTGAACGGCGGTAACCTGCTTGCGGCCCCATTTACGTGCATGTTCAAACGCAAAAGACGCGATTCGCGTTGAGGCACGCTCAGTGATAATCTTCAGGCTTTCGACGACGCCGGGAACCACCGTGTGTTCCAGGCCCGAATAAAGGTCTTCGGTGTTCTCACGGACGATGATCAAGTCTACGTTTTTGAAAGGCGTGCGGACGCCGGGAAGCTTCCTGACCGGACGCAGGTTGGCGTAGAGATCCAGCTCACGCCGCAGGCTTACGTTCAGGCTTCGGCGCCCTCCGCCAACCGGCGTCGTGAGCGGCCCTTTCAAGCCGACGCGAGTCTTACGGATGGAACTGACGATCGCACTGTGTTTCAAATCGCCGCTGCTACGGCCTGTATCAGAGCCGACCCGCCTTACCTCCCACTCAACTTCAGCTCTCGCTGCTTCGAGCAGCCGAAGCATGGCCTCCGTAATTTCCGGCCCAATGCCATCGCCGGGGATCAGTGTGACCTTCGTTTTATGTGATTGAGAGTGTGATGATGTCATGAGGTCATTGTAGCAGCGGCGAAAAAACAATCCCCAACCGCCCCGTGCGGAGGATGGTTCAATCGATGCGGTAGTGGCAACCTCGGCTCTGGCGGCATTCCTTGGCGGCAAGCAACAGCACGCGGGCTGTTTGGATGCCATTGCGCAGGCCGATGATGGCGTCTGTCACTTCGGCCCTCTCGTAGAAGCGGGAAATTTCCACGTCAAGCTCGCGCAGAATTTCATACGCTCGGTTCAATCGCTTCTCACTGCGAATCAGTCCCACATAGTTCCACATGGTCTGTTGGATTGTCAGCCAGTCCTGCGCAATCAAAGCCGGGTCTACGGCTTCATGCTCGTAGCGCCAGGGGACAATGCGCGGAATGTAGTAATCTTCACCGCTCAGGGCGCCATCTGCGGCGTGGGCTCCTGCCCGCGTCCCCCACACCAGGCATTCCAGAAGGGAAGTGCTCGCCAGCCGGTTGGCGCCATGCAAGCCGGTGCATGAGACTTCGCCGACCGCACGCAGTCGGGCCAGGTTAGTGCGTCCCCACTCGTCAACCGCGATGCCGCCGCAACTGTAGTGCGCGGCGGGCACGACCGGGATGGGCTGCTGGGTGATGTCGATGCCAAGCTGAAGACAGTGGGAATAGATGCCCGGAAAACGGTCGCGAATCTGCTCCGCCGGTTTGTGAGAAATATCCAGATAGGCGCAAGGTTCGCCGGATTCAAGCATCACCTGATAGATAGCCCTCGCGGTGACATCGCGCGGGGCCAGCGACCCATTGGGGTGAAAGCGCGACATGAATTCGCGTCCGCGGCTGTCGACCAATCGCGCGCCCTCGCCGCGCATGGCCTCGGAAATCAGAAAACGCCCGCTGGGATGGTAGAGGGTTGTGGGATGGAATTGGACGTATTGCATATTGATGCAGCGGGCTCCGGCGCGGCTGGCCATCGCGATGCCACTGCCTACTGCGCCTGGAGGATTGGTGGTGTGCAGATAGACGCGGCCAAGCCCACCCGTGGCAAGGATGGTCTCCTTTGCCAGAATCGGGAAAATTTCACCGCTTGGCTGATGTAGAACGTAGGCTCCCACACAGGTTAGAGGTTTATACACATCCAGCGGTTCTTCAGAATGGTGGGAGACGGTGAGGAGGTCCACCGCGGTGGTCTTCCCGAGAAGCTTGATCCGGGGATGCTCAATGACCCGCGCCAGGAAGACTTGTTCGATGGCAGAGCCGGTCTGGTCCTTGTGATGAAGGATGCGCGGCAGGGAATGGGCAGCCTCCGCCGTCAAGTCCCATTCCTCATCGTCGCCCGCCGCGCGGTCGAAATTGACTCCGATCTCATCGATCAGAATTTCTTTAACCAGTCGCGGGCCCTCTCGGCTCAACAGCCAGGCAGCTTCCGGGGAGCTCAGGCCCGCACCGGCCTGGAGAATGTCATGCACCAGCTTTTCAGGTGAGTCATCCTTGCCCTCGTAGATGATGCCACCTTGCGCCCAGAAGGTATTGCTTTCCTCCGGATGCTCGGCGCGGGTGATGAGGGTGACTTCCACACCTTTCTTTGCCGCAGCCCAGGCTGCGGCGCAGCCAGCCAGTCCGCTGCCAATCACGAGAATGTCAGTCTTCATGCTGGAGTTGGACATGATCAGATTGAATCCAAGGTTCAATGAATCGGCGATTCAATCAAAGAGCCGGTTCAATTTCCAAACTCAAGTCGGCTGCAGCGGATGAATGGGTGAGGGCGCCGACGGAAATCCAATCGACGCCAGCCTCGGCGTATTGGCGAACATTTTCCAGTGTAATTCCCCCTGAAGCTTCCAACAGAACTTTAGCGCTTCTTTGCCTTGCCATTGCAACCGCCTTCTCAACACACTCCGGCGTCATATTGTCCAGCAGAATCACGTCGGGCCTCTCCGGCAGAGCTTCCTCAAGTTCTTCAAGGCTCGTAACTTCTACTTCCACGAAGCGTGCATTCTTTCGCGCAGCCTGGGCCCGCGCAATGGCCTGGCGGACGCCTCCTGCCAGATGAATGTGGTTCTCCTTGATTAAAATCGCATCATTCAGATTGAAGCGGTGATTTGATCCGCCTCCGGCTGCGACGGCGTATTTTTCAAATTCCCGCAAGCCCGGCGTCGTCTTGCGGGTATCGAGAATCTTGGCCTTTGTCCCCTGGATTGCCTCGACGTATTTTCGAGTCAGGGTTGCAATGCCACTGAGCCTTTGCAGCAGGTTCAGCGCCACACGCTCACCCGAAAGTAATGCCCGCGCCTGGCCCCGCACAATGGCCGGTTCATCTCCGGGCTGCAGGAAATCTCCATCACGATAGCGCGCCTCCGCACCGAGGTCCGAATCCAGAAGACGAATGACTTCCAAAGCGATCTCAATCCCCGCCAGCACCAGAGGAGCCTTGGCGACAAAACGGCCCACGGCGGCCTGGCTTGGAGAGATCGTGGCCTCAGTGGTAAGGTCGCCGCCGCCGAGATCCTCCTCAAGGAAGCGTCTTAAAAGTTCTTGATAAGAGCGGAGGTCCAGAGTTTGAGCCATCGAGAGATCGGGACCATTGATCCCATAATTCAATGAATCAATGATTCAGTAGCTTTTTTAGCTCATTTCCAGCATGCGTTGGATGGGGCGAAGCGCGCGCAGGCGGAGGTCTTCATCCATCACAATCTCAGGAGATCGATTCTTCATGCAGAGATAGAGCTTCTCCAATGTGTTCAGTCTCATGTGCGGGCATTGATTGCAGGCACAGGAACCCTCCGAAGGCGCCGGAATAAAGACTTTTTCGGGGCAGGCTTTTTCCATCTGATGAATGATGCCGGGTTCGGTGGCGATGATGAATTCTCGATCCGGGCTTTGCTTGACGTAATTCAGAAGGCCCGTGGTTGAGCCGATATAGTCTGCATTGCGCAGCACGCGCTCTTCACATTCCGGGTGCGCCAGTACTTTGGCGTGCGGATGTCGGAATTTCAATCGCAGGAGCTTCTGTTCTGAAAATGTCTCGTGCACAATGCATGTGCCCTGCCACAGCCGCAGATTTCGTCCCGTTTTTTTGATCAGGTAGTTGCCCAGGTTGCGATCAGGGCCGAAGATAATGGGCTGCTCAGGTGGAATCTGCTGGATAATCTTTTCGGCGTTGCTTGAGGTGCAGATGATGTCGCTCATCGCCTTGATCTCGGCGCTGCAATTGATGTAATTGATCACCAAGTGATCTGCATATTGCTCGCGAAAGGGCTTGAAGAGATGCGGCGGGCAGCTATCAGCGAGAGAACAACCCGCTTTCAAGTCCGGCAGCAAAACCTGCCGTGTAGGATTCAGAATCTTGGCCGTCTCAGCCATGAAATGTACACCCGCAAAAACAATCACATCTGCATCCGTGCGGGCAGCCTGCTGCGAGAGTTGCAAGCTATCGCCGATGAAATCGGCCAAATCCTGAATTTCGGAATCCTGGTAAAAATGCGCCAGAATCACCGCATTCAAGTCGCGCTTGAGGCGGTGAATCTCTCGCGCCAAGTCACGCAACACCACAGGCTGGTGACTCTCCAAAACGGTTGTTGCTGCCATGGCCTTATTCTCTTAGTTTTATCATACGTGAACCGCGCGCCCTTTTCCATCCAAGGGGCGTTACTGAAAAACGTGACTTATCGCGATGTCTCAGTGTCATGCTGAACTCTTTTGCCTGTCATCCTGAATTCTCCCTCTTGACATCGCCGACGACCTTATAAATGGGCTACTGTCCTGAACCACCCCTTCCCCCTCCTTGGCCCAGGAGGGGAATTCCCACCGTGCCGACATTCGTGACGGGCAGCGCGTCATATCCCCTCCTTGGCCAACGAGGCAAATTCTTCGCCTCTCTGAGGGCGGGCAAAGGTGAGGCTAGGCAAGCCGCTGCTTGAGTCCAAATTCCCCTCCTCTTTGAGGAGGCGTAAAACAAAGTCCGGGTCAACGAAAGACCCAAGACTCATCCCCTCCTCGCGGAGGCGGGTTGAAGGGGTGGGGAGTTGAGTGTCCCATGATGCGGCCTCCC
>Ga0209810_1001344_pt1 | contig 38024 bp, 30 predicted proteins | sample Coa_R1_7_FD_187159 | JGI IMG/M metagenome (GOLD analysis project Ga0209810, IMG submission 187159) | Surface soil microbial communities from Centralia Pennsylvania, which are recovering from an underground coalmine fire - Coalmine... | ecosystem: Environmental > Terrestrial > Soil > Unclassified... | reverse complement strand
TACGAGGAGGCCGGGGCGCTGCGGGACATGTTCCAGAACCACCTCATGCAGCTCCTCTCCATCGTCGCCATGGAGCCGCCCATCCACTACGATGGCGCCAGCGTGCGCGACCGAAAAGCGGACGTGATGAAATCCATCATTCCCATCAATCCCGAGCACCTGGGCGAAGTGGCCGTGCGTGGGCAGTATGGGCCGGGCGTCATCGACGGCAATCCGGTGCCCGGCTACCGGCAGGAAGAGGGCGTCAATCCCGAATCGACGACGGAGACCTTTGCGGCCCTGAAACTCCTGGTGGATAGCTGGCGCTGGGCGGACGTGCCCTTCTATCTGCGCTCCGGCAAGCGGATGCCCCGAAAGCTGACCGAGGTCGTCATCCAGTTCAAGCGCGTGCCCCACCTGTTCTTCCAGGAGACGCCGCAAGACGAGATCGCGCCCAACCTGCTCATCATGCGCATCCAGCCGGACGAGGGCATCTCCCTGCGCTTCGGCGCCAAGCTGCCCGGCCCGGAGATGCACATCCGGCAGGTGCAGATGAATTTCAGCTACGTCGAAGCGTTCCAGATCGAGCCAGCCACCGCGTATGAGACGCTGCTGCTGGATGCGATGGAGGGCGATCCGACGCTGTTCAACCGGGCGGACGCGGTCGAGGCAGCCTGGACGGTCCTGGAGCCGCTGCTGGAGATCTGGAGCGCCACCCGGCCGTTCCAGCCCTTCCCGAACTACGCGGCAGGGACCTGGGGCCCGGCGACCGCCGACGCGCTGCTGGCCCGCGACGGGCGGGCCTGGCACAATCCTCCCGAGATCGTTCCCCCGATCGCCCAGCATCCTATTCAGATCGGGCACTGCGGCCCCAAAAGCAAGGCCAACGGCGCCGGGAGCAAGCAGAAGAAACGGCCGGGAGACGGGCGCGCATGAGTCGTACGATCACGATCGTCACGCCCGAAAATATCCAGATCACGTATCGGGTCGCGGGGATTGCCGCCCGCTTCCTGGCCCTGCTGATCGATCTGTTCATCCGGATCGCGCTGCTGCTGTTCGCCCTGGGGATCTATCAATTGATCCGGCATATCGGCGGCAGGAGCGGCCTGGGTCTGGGCGAGTACGCTTACGCCATCTACGTCATCGCCTCGTTTCTAATCATCTTCGCGTATCCGATCTTTTTCGAGATGCTCTGGGGAGGCCGAACGCCGGGAAAGCGGCTGCTGGGCCTGCGGGTCATTCGGGACGGCGGCTACCCCATCAATCTGGTCGCCAGCGCTCTGCGCAACATCTTACTCTTCATCGACTTCGGCATCGTTCCGCCCACCATCGTGCTGTTCGGCCTGCCGGGCCTGCTGTGCCTCTTCTTCAGCCCCACCTACAAGCGCATCGGCGACTACGCGGCGGGCACGCTCGTTATTGTCGAGACCGGTGTCACGGCGCTGGGCACCGAGCGCCGCGCCGCGCAATTGACGCCGGGAGTGGCCGCGTTCCTGCCGCTGGTAAAGAACGTAGATCGGCTGACGGCCCATGAATATCGGATTCTGCGGCGTTTCAGCGGGCGGCGCGGGGAGCTGGACCTGGTAGCCCAGGCCGCTCTGGGTGAACGGCTGGCCCGGCCCCTGATGGAAAAGCTGGAGATCGAGGCGACGATCGCCTATCAGTTGCAGTTCGCGGACCTGCTCGAAGCCATCGAGCGCCGCTACGCGGAGGAAATGGGTGTTCTTTAGGGCTTCCTGGGGCCGTGCCCTGCTGGGCGTCCTTGTCACCGGCCTGCTCTTTGCGCTGGTCGGCTTCGGGGCCGGCCTGCAGACGATCAGCGTGGAGATGCTGCCTTACGTCCTGGCGCCCGGCCAGGGAATCCAGTATCGCGAGGTGGTCGACGGTCTGCCCGTACCTCGGCTGCTGGACTGGGACCTGACCCGGATCGAATGGCATCTCTCTTTCGCGGACATGATTCCTGTCGTGCTGCTGCCGATCGTTTTCCTTCTCAGCGTGCTGCTGTGGCTGCTGGCCGTCTCGGTCCTTAATCCGACGTTTCGCCTGTTCAGCCTCGCCTCCCCGGAACCCTCCGAGGATGTGGATTCTGCTTTTGCAGACGCGGAGGGCGCCGCCTCTGCGGAGCCTGCACCCTCCGAGTCATCGGAAGCCGCTTCGCCGCCGATAGAAACACTCGAAACGCCGGAAGCCGAAACGACGGTCGCTCCGCCGGAAGAGGCCGCCGCGCCTCCGGCTCCCCCCACCTCCTCGCCCGCGATCTTCTTAGAGGAGTCCGCCCTGGTCAAGGCCGTGCGCCTGCTGCCGGCGGTCGGGCTGCCGCTGGGCGCGGTGTGGGTTCTGGTCGGGCTGCTGGGTCCCGGCGCATGGGCCACGGTCTGGCTGGTCCGGCTGGCTGCCGTGGGCATCGCTTTATGGGTTGGCTATCGCTACGAGGGACTGGCCGGCAGCTTCCGCCGTCCGAGCCTGCACCTGTGGCCGGATGCGCTGCCGGGCTTGATTCTAGGCGGGGCCGTTTTCGGTCTGGGGCTCTTCGTCCTGATGCGCTGGGTCTTTCCCGCTCCTCTGCCACCGCTGCTGCTGCGCTATCAGATGCTCGGCACCTTCGACAGCGCCTCCTGGAACGCTATTGCGCGCAGCTATCTGTTCGCCGTTTGCGCCGTCTGGTTCGCCGCCGGGGCGCTGCTGGTGGTCCTCGGCCGTCCGGGACTGACGAGCGCGCAGCGGCTGGCGCTGGCCGCCCTGCCCCTCGCCGCCGCGCTGGCAGCGTGGGCGGTCGAGCGTCCCTTCACGCCGGAATCCCTGGCCCGCCGGATGGACATCACGCCCGCCGTCATCGCCTCTATCCCTGTTCCCTACGACCGGCGCTACCCGGCTACCGGCACCCCGGACGGTCCCCAGGCCGGACAGGAATTGGCGCGGCGCGCGGGACTTTCTCCGCCAGCGGACCTGCCGCGGGCGAACCGCAGCGTGATCTTCTTCTCGCTCTTCCCGCGCTTTGTCCCCTATACGATCCTGCGCCAACAGGCTTACACGGAGGACGGCCTGACCACCGATCCGGATTCGGCGGCGCGCGTGCTGGCGTATCTCAAGAAGCACGATTTTCAGACGGCGCTCTCCTGGGTGGCGATCAAACACCTGTACAATATCGGCACGGTCCATTTCGATTCCTCTTACGCCATCGCCGCCTGCCTGCTGGACCTGACGCACTGCCCGCACGCCGCGCAGTGCAACGGAACCGTGCGCAATATGCTGTTCACCTGCGCCGCCTCACCGCAGAACCTGGCGCTTTTAGACCAGTATGCGGACGAGCGATTCTTCGCCCATCCCGACCGGGAGAGCCGGCGGCTGATGGGCGATCTCTACGTCCGCTTCGGCCAGGTGGACAAAGCGCTCGCCTGGTATCGCCGCGCGGAGATGCCCCGCTCTTTCCTGGCCCGCATCCAGAAGGAGAGGCCGATGTTCCACCAGGGCCTCGTTCGGGGTGTCCTCACGCTCAACGGCAAGCCGCTGGCGGGCGTACAGGTGGGCGTCCTGCCCCGGCGTCTCAACGGCCTGCCGCTCGCGCTGGAGCCGTTCCTGCTCCATGCGCCCGAGGAGTTCCGCCAGTTCCAGCCCTACCCCGGTTTCGCCCCCTTCCATCCCCGGCCGTGGGTCTTCCGCTGGATCGCCGCCGGAACGCTCACGAACGCCGACGGCGCTTTCACGCTCCAGGACCTCACGGAGGGTCAGTACGTTCTCGTCTGCGTGCTCCCGCCGGGCATCCACCTGACGCTGCCACAGGATTCGTCCTTACACATCCAGAATGCGCCCCCGGCCTTTACGCTCAACTACGCTTCTCCCACCGCCGATCTCGGCGCTATCGCGCTTTCCTTAAGCGGCGAATCTATCCAAAGATAGAGGCCGGTTCTGCCTTGCGTGCGATGACAGCCGCTTGCGGCTGTGGCACCATAGGAGCCGGCAGATGGGACATGGCTGTTCCCAGGCCAGACCGGATTCCGGCAAATGGGGGCTTGGCCTGGGAGTGATCTATGTCTCTGTCCTCTGTGTTTCCTCAATTCCTCGGAGGACTTGACCCTCGTCAAAGAAGACGAGGGCTTTTTTCAGCATCTGGTCCTGACGGCGGGGTTGTGGGCCGGCTTTGCCAGCGGAGCCGTCTGTGGCGCGCTCACCCTGCAGGCCTGGGATCTGCCGGCCCTCTGCATTCCGATCGCGATGCTGTTGCTCCTCGCCCTGGTAGATGCCGCCCGGCCGGTCTCGCTCGCCCACGAGCATGAAGGGGTCTTCTGGCTGCAGGAGACGCTTCCTCCCCGAACGGCGCTGCCCTCCAAGCAACAAAAGCCCTCCCGTGCAAGCCGCTAATAGAACTTTCCTTCCCTTTTTAAGGAATTGGGATATGGATGGTGAAAATAATGGGACTCTGAAACAGATGGGAAGTCAAGACCCACATGACGGTCGCACCGTTTCTCTGCCTCGAGCCACAAAACTATGCCCTCTCGGAACCGCTGGCCGGTGATATTGCGCTGCTGGACCGGCTGCTGGGCCGCGTCCTGGCCGAGCAGGAAGCTCCGGAGCTGCTTGCGCTCGCCCGCCGGCTCTTCACCGAAGCGGACGAGGCCGATCCGCTCACCCTGATGGAGCGCCTGCCGGGACTCCAGGACCCGAATACGACGCAGCGGCTTCTGCGCGCCTTCACGATCCTGTTCCAGTTGCTCAACACCGCCGAACAGAAAGAGATCGTGCGGGTCAACCGCTCGCGGCGGGCCGAATCCGGCAAGACTCCCCGCCCGGAATCGATCGCAGAGGCGGTCCTGCGCCTGAAGGAGACCGGCCTGGACGCCCGGGCGATCCAGGCGCTCCTCGACCGCATCGACATCTGCCCCACCCTCACGGCCCATCCCACCGAGGCCCGCCGCCGCGCCGTCCAGGACAAGCTGCAGGCGATCGCGCACTGGCTCGTCGAGACCACCCTGCCGCCCGGTATTCCCCGCCTGGACGCGCCGCTCGACACCGGCGGCCTGGCCGAGGAAGAGCTGCGCCGCGCGCTCGTGGAGCTGTGGCAGACCGACGAGATCCGCGAATACAGCCTCACCGTCCCGGACGAGGTCCGCAACGCTCTCTACTTCTTCGAGCATACGATTTTAGAAGTCGTGCCCCGGCTGCACGACGACCTGCGCGCGGCGCTGCAGCGCGCCTATCCGGGAAGCCGCTTCCGAATCCCGCCCTTCCTCCGCTACCGCTCCTGGGTCGGCGGGGACCGGGACGGCAACCCCAACGTAACGCCCGAAGTGACCTGGGAGGCGATGATCCAGCACAAACAGTTGGCGCTCGGCCACTATATCGCGCGGGTCGCCGACCTGCAGCGCGAGATCACGCTGAGCGCGCGTCTGCATCCGGTCAGCGAAGAGCTGCTCGAATCGCTGCGCCGCGACGGGGAGATCGTGGCGATGAGTCCCGCCCGGCTGCGCCGCTTCGCCCACGAGCCTTACGGCCTCAAGCTGCGCTATATGACCGCGCGCCTGACCGCAACGCGGGACCGGCTTACCGCCCCGCCGGAAGAGAGCGGCGCCGCCCTCGCTCGTGACGGCGCGTCCGCCGCATATCCCGACGCGGAAGCCTTCCTCGCCGACCTGAAGCTCCTGCAGCGCAGCCTCCGCTTCTGCAAGGCGGACATCCTCGCCGACGAGGGCGGGCTGAGCCATCTCATCACGCAGGTCGAGACGTTCGGCTTCCATCTCGCGACCCTCGACATCCGCCAGCACAGCGACGCCCACGAGCCGATCGTCGCGGCGATGCTGGCCGCCGCTTCCGCCATCCCTTCCGGCGTCGCCTATTCCGCCTTGCCGGAAGCCGAGAAGGCGCGCATCCTGACCCGCGAGATTTGCAATCCGCGCCCGCTCACTTCGCGGGACTGGACCGCCCCGGCCGACAATCTGGGCGTGCTGGGCGTGTTCGAGGTCATCCGAAGGGCGCAGCGCGAGATCGGCCCGGAAGCCGTCAACACCTACATCATCAGCATGACCCACGGCATCAGCGACGTGCTGGAGGTGTTGCTGCTCGCCAAGGAGGCCGGTCTGCTCCGCTGGAGCGCCGGCACAAAGGGGGAAAACCTTCTCACCAGCGCCATCGACGTGGTCCCCTTGCTGGAGACGATCGAGGACCTGGACCGGGCCGATACGTTCCTGCGCCGCCTCTTCGCCAACCCGGCCTACCAGGCCCAGATTCGGGCGCGCGGCAACTATCAGGAAGTGATGCTCGGCTATTCCGACAGCAGCAAGGACGGCGGCTACCTGGCGGCGAACTGGGCCTTACACGACACGCAGGCCCGGCTGGCGAAAGTCTGCCGGCAGGCCGGCATCACGCTGCGCCTTTTCCATGGGCGCGGCGGGACCGTCGGGCGCGGCGGGGGGCGCGCCAACCGTGCCATCCTCTCCCAACCGCCCGGCAGCTTCGACGGCAAGATCCGCTTTACGGAGCAGGGCGAGGTGATCTCCTTCCGCTACAGCCTGCCTCCCATCGCACAGCGGCACCTGGAGCAGATCGTCAACGCGGCGCTGCTCGCGGCGGCGGAATCGGGCAGTCCCCGCAAGGAGCGTAAGGAGTGGCGGACCGCCCTCGCGGCCATGGCCGCCCGCTCGCGCGAGGTCTACCGCGCCCTGGTCTACGACGATGCGGAGTTCTGGCGCTTCTATACCCAGGCGACGCCCATCGCGCACATCAGCCGCCTGCCCATCGCGTCGCGGCCCGTGTTCCGCCCCGGCAAGCAGCTTGTGGGCCTGGACGAGCTGCGCGCCATCCCCTGGGTCTTCGCCTGGGTCCAGTCCCGCTATACGCTGCCCGGCTGGTACGGTCTGGGCAGCGCGCTGGAAAGCTTCTCCGCCCAATCTCCGGACAATCTGGCGCTCTTAAAGCGCATGTACCGCGATTGGCCGTTCTTCAAGACGGTCGTGGATGCGGCGCAGTTGGAATTGGTCCGCGCCCATCTGCCCACCGCCGCCAGCTACGCCGCACGCGTCGTTCCCAAAAGCCTGGGACGACGGATCCACGCGCAAATCGCGGAAGAGTACGATCGCACGCTTGATTGGGTGCTGCAGATCACCGGGCAGGCGCAACTGCTCTCCCACGCGCCGGTCGTGCGCAGCACGGTCGAGCTGCGCAATCCGGCGGTACGGCCGCTGAGTAATCTGCAGGTCGCCCTGTTAGAGTTCTGGAGCCGGGGGCTAGAGGGGAAAGAAGCGGAGAACGGTCCCTGGCGCGACGCCCTTCTCCTGAGCATCGCCGGCATCGCCGCCGCCATGCAGAGCACGGGATAATCCCCTTCCTATCGCGTCTGCAAGCACATCCACCATTGCGGATCGCGGCCGGATAGCGACCGCTCCGTCACCGGCAGGCCCGCTTCTGAGATCCACTCCCGCGCCAGCGGGATCAAATTGCAGAACAGCTCCCACGGAAGCCAGCCGTTGTTACGGTGGCCTTCCCAGGTCCAGTGATCGAAGAGCAGGAAGCCGCCCGGCCGCACCAGAGTGACCGCCTGCCGCACCGCCTCCACGAGAGCCGGTCGGGCATGTACGCCCAGTCGATCAGCCTCCGCCTCCTCCGCCAGCCATGTGATCATCTGCCGCTCGTTCGGCCACCAGTCCACCACACGCGTGTCCATCCCGCGCGGCTCCGAGACGGCTGTCTGCAGAATGTCGTTGATGGCATGATGGAAGCAGGCTATGTCGATGCTGCCGGGCTGAAGATGCGCATAGGCTTTCAGCGCATTATCCTCGATAATATGGATCTTCATGCGGAGCTTCGCAAGCTTCTCCCGCAACTGCGCCGCCAGCGGCCGGTTGAGATTGATGGTCGTGTACTCTCCCGTGCCGTCTGAATAGATCTCCGCCGCCAGAATCACCGGCTCGCTGCTGCCCGCGCAGGGCTCGAAGACGCGCAGCGCCTTCGGCAGGCCCAGCTCCTCGAAAGCCGATAGCCACTGCACCGCCAGACAGGGATTGAGCAGCAGGCGCGCCCCTTGCGACGTATCGCCGGGCAGAGGCCGCGTCAGGCTCCGCCGGGCGGCGTCCCAGACTTCCTCCTCCGGCAGCGCGCGTATCTGCGCCTGCGTCTCCTCCGGCAGCAACGCGAAGACCGCTCCCTGGGTCACTTCGTGTACCGTTCGCTCGATCAGATTCAGCATCGTTCCCCCTCTCCAGGCCGCCGGAAAATTCCGGAACTTTTCCGATCCTTTTGGTTGTCATGCAACTGCTTGCTGTTCCCCCGCTCTCCCCAGCAGCAAGCCTACCGCTATCGTCGTTCGCGTTTCCTCTGTAGGAAGGTGCGCCATGACTGCCACATTGCCACGGGGCCTATTCCTACCTGGGGGCAGCGTCCTTGCTGCTCTCCTGTGTCTGGCGTTCAGCGCTGCAGCCGGAGCGGCCGGCAGGAGCCAGCCCAGGATGCCGGAAGGCTCGTTTTTACGTCGTCCCGCGCCTACCGCCCAGGCTTTGAGCCGGCAGCTCGCCTCCGACCCCGCCGTACGCACGCGCTACGCGCGGCTGTTCCAAATGGCCCCGCAGATGGTCGCGCCGGCTTTTTCCGGCGCGCGGCTCACGCGCCTGAAACACGATCAGGTGGTCCAGGTCTTCTACGTGCGGCGCGGCGAGCATATGGGCTACCGGCTGCGCCACCTGCGCAAAGGCACGCTCATTTATACCCTGCGGGACGGCACGCCCGCGCTGGTGCAGGTCTGCGGCAACCCGCTCCGGAGAGTCCTACCCGTCGCCCGGAGCGCGCCGGCGACCCGACCGCCTGGCGTCCCGCTGCTTATCCCCGTCACGCCGCCTCCCCTGAGCTCCGCCCTGCTCCCGCCGGCCCTTCCACTGCGCAGCGTCCCGCCGCCCGAATTCGTGGAGGTCGCCGTGCCGCCTCCCAGCCGGCTTCCGCCGCCACCCGCCGTGGTCACTCCGGCGACCGCTACCGCGCAGGCCAAGCACTGGTTCAATACGGGCTTGCTGGTGTTGCCCTTCGGAATCCTGCCGTTCCTGGGCGGCGGCTCCTCCAACTCTTCGCCTCCCACAGGGGGAAGCCCGCCTTCGACGGGCGGTGGAGGCAATACCGGAGGGGGCGGTGGCTCTGGAGGAGGGGGCGGAGGCGGAGGGGGCGGCGGCTTCATCCCCGAAAGCGATGGGCTGACGCTACTGCTCGGCGGCGCCACACCAGGTCTGCTCCTGCTGGGCTATCGCCGCCTGCGCCGGCGCTAAGCGCCGATCCCCAAATCGGTATGCCCCTGTGTGGAGCGTCCGGGAACGCGTTTGTCTGGCGCCCTGAAGAGCCTGGTCCGTTTGTTTGCTTGCCCTCAAAAGTTGTTCCGGAGCCGTATCCGGCGTGCCGGCTGTGGGGCGCAGCAGCGCGGCCGGTCCCGTTTCCGGCCGCTCTGTCATGCGCTCTTCCGAGTGCTATGATGGAAAGGCTGGGGCAAAAGGTTAGGGTAAGAAGACGACCGTTTGAAGGCAACGTAGGAAAAGGCAGACAGCGATCCCTCACGCCAGGCTTTGTGCCGAGGGGAGAATGAATTCGGGAACGAGCCGGTCGCGGAACAGGGTGTCGATGTCGGAGCCGTAGTTGCCCGCCGTATTCTTTTCACTCATAGGCTTGTCCACCAACGGAAGGAAACCGCGTGCGTAACGCCGAACGATCGCCTGACAGATGCAGGACAAATTCACCTCCCGGAGTTTCTATAATGAAGACGCTGATTCCCCTGTTCGCCCTGCTGATCCTTCCCTGCTTTGCCAATAGCCAGCACGCGATGCCCGAGACCAGGCAGCCCTCCATCACGCTCATGCCAGGCCTGGGGCATCTGCATCATGCGGTTTCCACCCGCAATGCAGAGGCACAGCGTTTTTTCGATCAGGGATTGACCCTCGTCTACGCGTTCCATCATGAGGCCGTCGGCCGCTCGTTCCAGCGCGCTGCCGAGCTGGATCCGCAGTTGGCGATGGCGTACTGGGGCATCGCGCTGGCCCTGGGACCCAACATCAACCTGGACATCGACGCGGACCGGGAGAAGCAAGCGGCTGAGGCCATCCAGAAGGCGCAATCGCGGGCCGCCCACGCCTCCGAGCCGGAGCGCGCCTATATCGCGGCGCTGGCGACGCGTTACTCCTCCGATCCCAAAGCCGACCTGCAGCAGTTGGCGGTGAACTACAAGAACGCGATGGGCGATCTGGTGAAGCGCTATCCCGATGACCTGGACGCCGCCACCCTCTACGCCGAAAGCCTGATGGACCTGCGCCCCTGGAAGCTGTGGACGAGCGACGGCAAGCCGGCGGAGGGGACCGAAGAGATCGTCTCGGTGCTGGAGTCGGTGCTGCGCCGGGACCCCCATCACATCGGCGCGAATCATTACTACATCCATGCAGTCGAGGCGTCGCCGCATCCGGAACGCGCCCTCGCCTGTGCCAAGCGATTGGAGGGGCTGGCGCCCGGCGCGGGCCATCTGGTCCATATGCCCGCCCACATCTACATCCGCATCGGCGACTACGACGGCGCGGCCCGCGCCAACGAGCGCGCCGTCGCCGTAGACCGCGCCTACCTGGAGCACAGCGGCTTCAACGGCATCTACCCGATGTACTACCTGCATAACCTGGACTTCCTACAGATCGCCTACGGCATGGAGGGCCGCTTCCAGGACGCCAGCCGCGCGGTCGGCCAGCTTGCCGCTAACGGCGGCCCGATGGTCAAGCAGATGCCGGCGATGTTCGAGTACGCGATGGCCAAGCCGCTGCTCGTGTTGGAGCGATTCCGCCGCTGGGACGACATCCTCCAGACGCCCGCGCCGGACGTCTCCCTGCCGGTCACGAACGCCATCTGGCGCTATGAGCGGGGGACTGGCCTATGCGGCGCAGGGCCGGGTGAGCGACGCGGAGGAGGAGCAGAAGGCGTTTGTGGCGGCGGAAAAACAGGTCTCTGCCGATGCCGCCTGGGGCCTCAACCCCGCCGGCAGCGTCCTCGCCATCGCGGAGGACATTCTCGGCGCCCGCATCGCGTGGGCGCGTATGGACCAACAGGCCGCCATCGATCTGCTGAAGAAGGCCGTCGCGGCGGAGGACGCGTTGAGCTACGACGAGCCGCCGGACTGGTATCCGGTCCGCGAAACCCTCGGCGGCACGCTCTTGCGGGCCGGCGACGACGCGAGCGCCGAACAGGTCTTCCGCGAGGATCTCACCCGGAACCCGCACAATCCGCGCTCTCTCTTCGGCCTGGCGGAGAGCCTGAAGGATCAGGGCAAAAAAGCGGAGGCAGACAAAGCCCGGCGCGAGTTCGACCGTGCCTGGCGCAAGGCCGATGTCCAACTGACGGTCGAAGACTTATAACCAGGCTAAGTTTTGAAAACCGTTTTTGCTTTTCTTTAAAACCGAACAGGCAGGATAAAGGCAGGGAGGGGTCGAATACCGATCTAGCCGTAACTCACCGCGACGTCGTTTCGGTAATTCAAGAGGACGCGAGAGATGTTATTATGGCAGCATCATCCGGAAGCCCCCAGAAAGATCGAGACCCTTTTGTAGCAGCGGGCACACAGAACGAGGCACTGGAAACGCTCTCCCCGGCAGAAGAAGGGCCGGAGAGCGTCTACGCCCGGAATATGGAGGTGGTCCGCAATGCCGTGATGAAGGCGGCCCGCCTGGTCAATGCGCGCGGCCTGCTGGTCCTGGTCGCGCGTCCGGATCAGGGCGCGCTTGTTGCCCTGGATTGCTCGTACGGCTTTAACGTCAACGACTATTCGACGATCTTCTGGCCCCTCCACGGCGGTATCCTGGCCCGGGTCTTCTCGGAACAGCGGCCTCAAATCCTCTCCGCGCCCTCGACCGATCCCGACGAGTTTTTCATCCTTACCCGGCCCAATATCAAGAATGCGGCGGTGGTCCCACTCTCCTATACCTGGAAAAGTGAAGGCAAGCTGGACCGCATCGAGACGGTGGGGGTCCTTATTGCGGTCGGGAAGCACCGATCCTCCGGGGCGACGGAGGAGTTCACCGAGGAAGACATCGACATCCTGGCCAAAAGCAGCGCCCGAATCTCCTCGCTCCTCTCCTACACCGATCTCTATTCGGTGACCTCGGAGGCGGTCCATCAGTTCCGGCTCTCGATCCAGAGCCTGCGCAGCGGCTTCCTTTCGATCAACGACCAGGGAATCATCTACGAGATGAACCGCGCCGCCGAGCAGATTCTCGGGATGCCCAACGTGCAGGGAGAGCATTACGAGAAGGTCTTCACGGAAAAGCTGGATTTCTTGAAGACACGCGTGAAGCGCATTTTCTCCAGCGGGACCTCCGAATCGTCTGAGATCGAGATCGATATTCCCAACGAGGAAGGGGGAAAGTCCCACAAAAAGTATCGGATCCAGCTTGATCCGGTCTATGCTTATGCCTCGAATACGAGATCGGAAGTCACCGGGGTCGTAATCTTGCTGACGGACGTCCCTTCCGCAAACGAGCAGACTCTGGCCGAAGTCATGGGCACGATGGTCCACGACCTGCGCGCCCCGCTGACGGTGATTATGGGGTATGCGGAAACGGCTCTGGATCTCGACGACAATGAGTTCAACAAAGAGGCGCTGAAAAATACGTACCTGCAGAGCCGGCGGATGAAGCGTATAGCCAGCGACCTCCTGGACATCAGCAGCTTGATTGCGGGCCATTCCCTGACGATCGAGAAGAAGCCCTGCGATGTTCGGGAGATTTTGACCGGGCTGATCGAGGATAATCGGGTCATCAATACGAAACCCCTGGTGCTCTACGACGATCTCGATTATCGGACCGATACAACCGAGATCGTCTCCGATAAAGATCGTATCGCCAGCGTCTGCCAGAATTTCCTGACGAATGCCTGGAAGTACTCCCCGGAGGACCGGGAGAATCATATACGCGTCGTAGTGACGGAGGAGGGCGATTTTCTGCGGATCGCCGTTGCCGATCAGGGCATGGGCATTCCCAGGGATCAGCAGGCACGGATGTTCAAGCCTTATTTCCGGGTCCAATCCCAGGAGCATGCGAAAGTCAAAGGGACAGGGTTGGGCCTCTATCTGTGCCGCAGCCTGGTCGAGGCGCTCGGCGGCACGATCGGCCTGGAAAGCGAATGGAAGCAAGGCTCCACGTTCTTCTTCACTGTCCCGGTTTAGCCTCCCTCACCCCTGCTCCCTTGTGGAGAGGTGGAGCTAGGGTCCTTACTCTCTGGTTCTCCCAATATAAGGTATCGGGCGACTGAAGTCGCAGCAACAAAGGCGCAAAGTCCGCCTACGCGGACTACCGCTGCAAGGTAGAGCCTCTGCCTTCCAGCTTCTTCAGGCTTATAGGCGAAGGCTAGAGTTAGGGTTCCAGTCGCCGAAGGGCGACTTCGTGCCTTTGTTGCTGCGACTTCAGTCGCCCGATAATCTTACCTCGAACAGCCGGGCATTTGGCAGCAGGCGCTTGATCTGCTCAAAGGTTATGGACTGGTTATCCGCGATAACGGGGTCGATCTCTTCAGGATTTGCCTCGTAATAGTGAAAGGCTGCCTGCACCTGGTCCAGCGACAAGCCCAGGTGCTCCGCAGTACGAGCAACATCCATGCCGTATCCCTCAGCGACCTCGATCACCTGCCAGACCTGTAGGCGTCCCTTTACACAGGCATGCCGCTCTCCGTTGAATTCACGAAACTCGATAGAATCAAACATATCGATTCCCTTCCTTTCTACAGAGCGCCCAGGATTTCTAGAAGAGCCTTTACCCGTTCGCAAGCATCCTGCTGTACGATTTGTCGTTCTTCTGACTCGGTCAGTCCTTCAAAATTAACGACATGGATTGGCCCAACATGGTCGGGAGTAGCGAATTTCTCCGCGATCTTGGCCAACGCTTCTTTCACCAATCCATGATTCACATAGGGACCAAATTCCGCTGCCAGCGCCTCCAGGCCGCCCGGATAGTTGTAAATGCAATAGTAGATGTCGTAGGCATCTTTCTCCTTATTACGGCCGCTTAAGGCCATCGCCTTCATAACAAGAAATGGCACGATCGAGGCGACCCGGACGACAGCCTTGTCGATACCTCCGCCAGGCAGAGTGGCCTGGATGGTCACTTCCGTAAATCGCTCAAATGCCAGGTCGCACCCTCGTGCCTTCCGCGGGGCCACATCTTGAACCCGTTGATGCTCGTGTTTCTTGCCTCGTCCTCCGTATTCGCCGGAGAGCAGGTCTACCTCGACGGTATAGTCGCGTCCGTTCATCGATACCAACCGGAAGTAAACGAACCTCTGCTTTTCTGATTTTTGATAGCCGTTTGCCAGCAATAACTGCTCAATGGTTTGGTACCCTTCCTGCCTGAATTTGAGGTGATTCAGCGCCAGATCCACATCCGTCGAGCCGATATGCGGTATGGGATCTTGAGGAAGGAGAAGGCCCGGAACCCAGCCACCGACCACGACAATGTCCTCGCGGTACTCTCCAAGCACGCGGGCGAGTTCCAGCAGAACGGAACGCGCTGCCTCTACGGCCTCGGCTGCATAATCGGTTCGGCGCTTTCCCATGCCGGCTTGAGGAACCTTTCCAGGAGAAATTCGGCCGCTTCTTCGCCGCGACCGGGATAGTTATGCAGGTCGAGGTAGTTCTGAACCGGCGAAACGATCTGCACACCGTCTATATCGCGAGCGGCATAGAAAACGCCTTCGTCATAAGGGTTAAGCAGGCGCACGTTGCCCCCTGCGGAAGCCTCTTTCCAGTTCAGTTGCCGGGCGATCTCCTTCACATCGCCGGCCACATAGGCGTGTACGCGCTGATAGCTGACAAAGGGGGCATAGCGGGCTGCGCCGGAAAAGAAGGTCAGCGCATAGGGAATCCCCGCTTCCTGGCAGGCTTCGGCTAACTCGTCCTCGATCTCACTCCGGCCGTGGCCCGTCCTCTTCAGCGAGTAAAAGTCGTAGCCGGCACTACGCTCATAGCGGTAGTTGTTGGCCCACTCGGCAAGCATCTCTTCCGGCTGCTTCAGACGAAACCCCTGGGAATCCGCCTCTATCCACTCTTTATCTGCAAGCAGGCTTTTCACGTTGGAAACCTGCCCCAGGCTAACGTCTGCCTCGCGTGCCAATGGCTGCGTTTTCCAATAGCGATCGGGATCGGTCAACAGAACGCGCAGCACTCTCTCAGCCTTCGGAGAATACAACGACCGTAGGGTCCTCTTTTCGGCAGCCGTGTTGCCATGCCGTCCCCGCTCAATGAAAACTTCTCCAAAGCTGAGCCGGCAGTTTCCGACTATGTCCACATAGCCAACCCCCTCTTGCTTACAAAGCTCCGCCGTTTGCGGCGAGATATAGGGGGCAATGAGGACGCCATAAGCCTCAGGATAGAACTCGCGGCACCGGTAGAGGGCGTTGATGGCCTCACGAGCCAGACGTGGCTCACCGACACGCTTGACGACGACCAGAAGTTTCTGCTCGCCGGAACGCAGAGACAACTTCGCCGAGAAGTCGTACCAGCACGACTCATTCCGCTCCAGCCATTCGATTTTGAATGCCCGGATGAACGGCAGTTCCTCCAGGCAAGCCCTCAAAGACTGCTCGGCTTTCAGAGACAATCCAGCTATTTCCATTGTAATATATGCTTTCAACGTTCGTTGGAAACTATTATAATAGTGAAACCGGTCTTTGTCAAGACTGGGGAAGTTTATGCCTACTTATGAGCAATAATCGAAGTGTAGGAGGGATTTTTCCACCTCTGGGCGAATGAGTGTAGTGATTATATGACAAATCAACTCACTAAACCCTCTGCCGGGCTGAGAGCCTGTACGGAAACCCACCAGCTTTTTTGCCGGGCCGTGAACGGCCCGTCTAGTGGTCCTTCGGACAACCGCCCTCCGGGCGGAAAGGCTCGGATGCTCACGGAAATTCCGAGTTTGCGTACAGGGTCTAACAAATAGCCATTGGATGGGTCTGACACTGAAAGGGGCAGACGCGTGTTTGAACAAATACAGAATGAGATCGCTCAGTCTTATTACAGGGACAACTTTCCCAATGACGGACAAAGATTTGTCGCATGGTACCTAAGAAACATCCATCTATGCGACATGAATCAGGCGCATTACGATATTACCGACGGAGCTAATGACAAACAGATCGATGCCATTCATATAGATGACGATAGCTCGACGATCTACATTATACAGGGCAAATTTATCGGCGCGCCTACTGTTGACGGTGAACCTCTGCGCGAAGTGCTATCCTCGTGGTCACAATTAAGAGACCTCGTTCAATTACAAGAACACGGAAATCCAAAGCTTCAGTGCCGCCTTTCCGATGTCGCCAATGCATTAGAGGATGAATACGAGGTAGTCTTCGAGTTGATTACTACTTCTTCTCTCAGCCCTGCGGCCCAACAGGATGTCGCTACATTTCAAGAGACACTTGGCAACTCAGAGGATCTCGCCGCTCAGTTGCATGTTGTCGATCAGGAAGAATTAAAGCGTCGTTATGATCTGGCGCTTGAGAGAGAAAATCCGATTATTTCTCATGATATCCAGCTAGAGGCAGATAAGTTCTTGCAACTATCAGTTGCTGGCACTACTGCCATCCTAGCGGCAATTCCATTAAAGGATTGCCTTGGCTTCCCTGGTATAAAGGATGGGACGCTCTTTCAAAAGAACGTGCGGCAATCGCTTGGTCTCAGTAACCCAGTAAATAAGGGTATCCGATCAACAATTTACAGCGACCGAAGCCGAGACTTTTTCTTTTTCCATAATGGGGTCACAGCTATATGCAATCGCATGAAGCTTTCAAATAATGGTCTGCTAGAGATTCGGGGGTTAAGTGTCGTAAATGGCTGCCAATCATTAAACACAATTCTTTCATGCAGCGAGCGCGTCAAACAGATCCCCGATAGTTACATCATGTTTAGGTTTTATGAGATTCCACAACGCGATCGGGCTGAGAAAATAAGTATTTCTACTAACTCACAGAGTGCTGTGAAGCCACGAGATCTTCGCAGCAATGACAAACGTGTCCTAAACCTCAAACGCGCTTTTGAGCAAAAATACCCACAAGGATATCTTAAGTCCCAGCGCGGGCAAGAGGCACCATCAGACAAGGACAAAGCATTCGTTCTCGATCTATCAGACCTTGGCAAGTATCTAGTATCATGGCACTCACAACGACCGAATATTGCTTACAGCGAGACAAAAATCTTCGACAAATACTTCGAGCAGCTATTCAAACGAGACTACCCGCCGGACGATGCTCAGGCACTAAACCTTTGGATGCAGACTATAATGACTAAGTGGATTACCGCTAATCCTCTTTCTCTCAACGAGTCTCTACTTGCTATGAAGGCTTATGCTCCCTATCATCATCTGTACGCAGTCTCAATGTGCTTCGCCATAACAAGTAATTTCCAAGAGATGGTGCCTAGCCCAAGGGTCGCTTATGAGCAGGCGAAGGAACGAAATCATGTGGACCAGATCGTAATGATTTCTGGAACATGTCTCAATACAGCCCTTGAAGCGGCAGCAAACGAGCCACAACCTTCAAATAGGGTGTTCAGCCCTCAGAACTGGATGAAGACAAAAACTTGTCTTGCTTCGATCAATGCGGCTATTCGGCAGTATTTTAATATGTTACCCAGCATGCCTGGTGGAAGAGAACTTGCTAGCAACCTGCGGGAGACACTTACGCTTGGTCGAGAGTATTATGATTACCGATGGGCTGCCGATTAATTCATGGTTACTGCCAGAGTATTCTGAAATGTCAGAGTGCATATTACGAGGACCGGCTTGAGCGGCGTTTCCACTCGTCGAGTTTCATGAGGGCTTCGACGGGGGTGAGGGCGGTGACGTCCAGAGTTTCCAGTTCTTCAAGAATGGGGTGCTTTTCCGCCTCGAAGAGGGTAAGCTGGACTTTCTGCGTGCGGGCTTCGACGCCGTCCGCCGAGCCGACCAGGTCACGAGTGGCGCCCGCGCTGCCGCGCTCCAAACCTTTCAAGACCTCTTTGGCCCGCTCGACCACCTCCACCGGCACGCCCGCCATGCGCGCCACCTGGATGCCGTAGCTGCGGTCGGTGCCGCCCGGAACCAGCTTGCGCAGCCAGACGATATGGTCCCCCTGTTCCTTGACGGCCACGCGATAGTTGCGCACTGTCGGGAAGTGCTTGGCGAGCTCGTTGAGATGGTGGTAGTGCGTGGCGAAGAGGGTCTTGCAGTCTACGCGGGTCAGGAACTCGGCCACCGCCCACGCGATGGAGAGGCCGTCGTAGGTGCTGGTCCCCCGCCCGATCTCGTCCAGGACCACCAGGCTGCGCGGAGTCGCGTTGTTGAGGATGTTAGCCGTCTCGTTCATCTCGACCATGAACGTAGACTGTCCGCTCGCCAGCTCGTCGTGCGCGCCCACCCGCGTGAAGATCCGGTCCACGATGCCGATGGTCGCGCTGTCGGCCGGGACGAAGGAGCCGATCTGCGCCATCAGCACGATCAGCGCGACCTGCCGCAGATAGGAGGACTTGCCGCTCATGTTCGGGCCGGTGATGATATACATGCGGCTCTCCGCATCCAGCCGGCAGTCGTTGGGAATGTACGGCCCGCCGACCCCCAGATGCTCGATGACCGGATGCCGCCCGCCCGCGATGAGAATCGCGTCTTCGTCGTTGACCTCCGGACGGACGTACGCGTTCTTCAGCGCGATCTCCGCAAAACCGGCCAGCACGTCCAATTCAGAGACCGCCCGCGCCACCGCCAGCACATCCGGCGACGCCTCCGCGACCCGCTCCCGCACGCCCAGGAACAGCTCGTACTCCAGCTCGACCGCCTTCTCGTCCGCGCCCAGCACCAGCGCCTCATACTCCTTCAGTTCCGGCGTGATGTAGCGCTCGCCGTTCGCGGTCGTCTGCTTGCGGATGTAGTTGCTCGGGACCTTCGCGAGATTGGACTTCGTGACCTCGATGTAGTAGCCGAAGACCGCGTTATAACCGACCTTGAGCGAGGCGATATTGGTCCGCTCGCGCTCCGTCGCCTCCAGATTGGCGATCCAGATCTTGGCGTCGGCGGAGGCGGTCAGCAGCCGGTCCAGCTCCTCGCTGTAGCCGGCGCGGATCATGCCGCCTTCCCGCAGGCCCGCCGGCGGATCGTCCGTGATGGCCTGCGCGATGCGCTGCGCGATCTCCGGCGGGCAGGCCAGCCGCCGCCGCAGGTCCTGCAGCTTCTCCGCGCGAAGTCCCGTCAGGGCATCCGCGATCTCCGGCAGGCGCAGGAGCGCGTTCTTCAGGGCGACCAGGTCCCGCGCGTTCGCCAGCCCCGCCGCCGCGCGGCTCACCAGCCGCTCCATGTCCCCCATGCCGCGCAGCAGGTCCCGCAGGTCGCCGCGCCGGATCACGTCGTGCGCCAGCTCGTCTACGGCCTCGTGCCGCCGCTGGATGCGTCCCACGTCCAGAAGCGGCTCCTCCAGCCAGCGGCGTAAAAGGCGTCCGCCCATCGGCGTCAGCGTCTCGTCCAGCACGCCTAAGAGCGTGCGGCTGCGCCCGCCCTCACTCATGGAGACGGTCAGCTCCAGATGGCGGCGGGCCGGCGCGTCCAGCACCATGAACTCCCGCGCCGAATAGGTGCTCAGCGTGCGGATATGCGGCAAGGCGTTCACCTGCGTCTCCTGCAGGTAACGCAGCACCAGCGCGCAGGCGTCCAGGCCCGCCGTATACTCCTCACAGCCGAAGCCCCGGAGAGACTGCGTTTGGAAATGCGTCAGCAGCACGTCCCGGCTCGTCGGCCCCCGGAAGCTGTGCCCCTCGCGCGGGCTGAAGGGCGTCACCGTGCCCGAACACGACGCGCGGATCGCTTCGACCAGCTCCTCGTCGCACTCCTCCTGAATCAGGATCTCTGCCGGCTCCAGGCGGCTGATCTCATCCAGGAGCTTCTGCAGGCGGTTGTCGCCCTCGATCTCGGTCGTCAGAAACTCGCCCGTCGAGACATCCACGATCCCCACGCCCGCCACTGGATCGCCCACGACCGCCGCGACGAGGTAGTTGTTGCTCTTGGCGTCGAGCATGTTGTCTTCGAGGATGGTGCCCGGCGTCACGACCCGCGTGACCTTGCGCTTGACCAGCCCCTTGGCGTACTTGGGGTCCTCGACCTGGTCCATCAGCGCCACACGCCGCCCCTTGGCGATCAGGCGGGCGACGTAGCGCTCCGTGGCGTGATGCGGCACGCCGGCCATCGGGATGCGCAGGCCGCCGTCATCGCGCCCGGTCAGGGTGATGTTCAGGTCGCTGGCGATCCGTTCCGCGTCGTCTCCATAGGCCTCGAAGAAGTCGCCGACGCGCATCAGCAGGATAATGCCCGGATGCTGGGCGCGCGTGGAGAAGTACACTTTCAACAGCGGCGTATTGCCCATATAGCCCGGCGGCGTGGACTGCGGAAGCGGCCGTCCGCCCGGCGTGGTCGTGTTCGTTTGGGTCTCAGACATGATACAAAAGTATACAGGTTCTAAAAGGCGGCGTCAAGGGGAATCCAGGCAAAGCTCACAGGTTTATCGCTACCTCACCATGCATCTCGCCGATGTAGAGGACGGCAGAATGGTGGGGACCTAGCTCAAGCAACTTGCGGTCCAATTCGTCCCGATCCCTGGTATGCCACAGGACTTTCCCACACAGAACTTCGAGATACTCGTTCGTTTCCGGATCCTCAATAAGTACCCATTCGGAGGGAAAGCGGGCCTTGATCTCCTGCATCGTCATTACATCGCCTGTCGAGTCCTGATACGTTTTTGTGGTTTCCTGCTTGGACATCGCCTTTGTCTCCATGAACTTGGATGAGAACCTGCCGGCCATTTTGGCCGGGCAATGAATTACCCGTCTGAGGGTCCTTCGGACAACCGTCCTGCGGACGGAAAGGCTAGATGCGCTCAACCTATAGGAAATATTATACTTTAGTTGGCTTCGATTGAGATTCTCGCTCGGCATGTGATTTTTCGTTTTGATCCGCCCGCGAGGGTAGCGACGCAGGAGCGGGGGCGTAGCCGCCTTAAAGACGGGTCGTGAACGACCCGGTTCAGCCCGCTTTGGTGGGCTTCGTATTTCAGCACCGGGTTTTAACCCGGTGGAAATGGTGTGCAGGAATCAGGCCGCCTGCCGCGAACTCTACCGGGCAGAAGCGTGATTTTGCGAGGAGGCAGGCAATGGCGGCGGAGGCGAAGTTTCTGGCGTTCGACTTAGGGGCGGAGAGCGGGCGCGGCGTGGTCGGCGGCTTCGACGGGGAGCGGCTGCGGCTGGAAGACGTCCACCGCTTTCCGAACGGTCCCATCCGGCTGCTAGATACCCTCTATTGGGACGCGCTCCGGCTCTTCTCCGAGATGAAGCGCGCCCTCGGCATGGCCGTCAGCACGCACGGCAAAGACCTCGCCGCCATCGGCGTGGATACCTGGGGCGTCGATTTCGGACTGCTGGGACACGGCGACGTGCTCCTCGGAAACCCGCGCCATTACCGCGATCCCGGCAACGAGGGCATGATGGAGGCTGCGTTCCGGACTGTGCCTCGTGACCGCCTCTTCGATGTGACCGGCATCCAGTTCCTGCAGTTCAACACGCTGTTCCAACTGCTCGCCCTCAAAGAGCGCCGCTCACCACTTCTGGAGAGGGCCGAAACCCTGCTCATGATGCCCGACCTCTTCACCTTCTGGTTCACCGGCCAGAAAGCTACCGAGTTCAGCATCGCCACCACGACCCAGTGCTACGATCCGCGTCAGCGCGCCTGGGCGACCGATCTTCTCCGGCAATTGGACCTGCCGACGCATATCTTCACCGACATCGTCCCGACCGCGACCCCGATCGGCACGCTGCGCCCCGACATCGCCGAAGAAGCCGGATGCGGCCCGATCCCCGTCGTCGCGCCGGCCGAGCACGATACCGGCTCCGCCGTCGTGGCCGTTCCTGCCTCCACGCCGGACTACGCCTACATCAGCAGCGGCACCTGGTCGCTCATGGGCATCGAGTCGCCGGAGCCGCAGATCGACGCGCGCACGCGCTCCGCCAACTTCACCAATGAGGGCGGCGCCTGCGGCACGATCCGGCTCCTCAAAAACATCATGGGCTTGTGGCTCGTACAGGAGTGCCGCCGGGCCTGGGCGCGACAGGGAAATGACTACAGCTACGCCGATCTAACGGAGCGCGCCGCGCAGGCGCCGCCCTTCGCCGCCCTCATCGAGCCGGACGATCCTGCTTTCCTTCTCCCAGCGGACATGCCCGCCGAAATCCGCCGATTCTGCGCCCGCACCCGCCAACCGGAGCCGGACGGCGTCGGTGGAACCGTGCGCTGCTGCCTGGAGAGCCTGACCCTCAAATATCGCTGGGTGTTGGAGCGGCTGGAGGAGATTCGAGGAAAACGGATCGAGACGATCCATATCGTCGGCGGAGGCACACAGAATCATTTACTTTGCCAGCTTACCGCCGACGCTACCGGCCGGGCGGTCGTCGCCGGCCCGGTCGAGGCGACCGCCATCGGCAACGTGCTCATGCAGGCGATGGGGCGCGGACACATCGGCTCCCTGGAGCAGGCGCGCGAGATCGTGCGCGCCTCCTTCGACCTTGTCTCCTACACGCCCAGCCCGGACCGTGCCGCCTGGGACGCCGCCTACGATCATTACCTGCGCATACGTACTCAAATAGGACTCAACGACTGACCAAGACCTCACTCCCTCTTCTTGGGAAGGAGAGGGGGTGAGGGAAATTAAAGCCCGCCAAAGCGGGCTTTGCGTTTCAGTACGGGGTTTTAACCCCGTGTTATCTGGTCGTCCAATCGACGGGGGCGGCAGGAGTCAAAGTCAAGGTATAGGTGTCCCCGCCGGTGCCGAGATTCGGGTCTACGCCGCGCTGGAGTACCAGCGTTATCGCCCCATGTGGCGTGCTGATCAGATGCTGCGCCTGCAGCGGCGTCAGGGTCCGCAGCGTATCCCCGTTGATCGAGAGGATGCAATCACCCGGCCGGATGCCGGACTGCTGCCCCGGCGAAGCGTGATCGACGTGCTCGACGCGCAGACGCACACCATCTGCGCGCACCTGCAGCCCGAACGACGGCTTTTCCGCCGCATCCGGCTCCTGCTTATCCGTCACCTGTTCCAGCCAGAGCTTCCTGCGCGGATAGTCGAGCGTGACCCGATAGTTCTGCAGCAGCCGGTTGCCGACGATACCGTTCTGCCCGTACTTATTGCCATTGCGGACATCCACCTGGACGATGCGCCCGGTAAGGTTCAATGGCCCCAGCGTCAGGTAGGCGGCGCGGATCTTGTCGCTGCGGAACGCCCGCGAGACGCCGAAGTTGGTCACCTCCACGCGCGGCGTATCCGGCTTGAGCAGCCCCGATTCCACCGCCGCCGACTGCGCGACGCTGATATAGCCGCCAAAGCCGGTGTCGAGCAGGAAGCTATAATCGTACTTGGGATGCAGTTGCCCGGCCACCAGCAAGGTGGAATCGGGGCGGGTCAGGTCGCCCGGAATCAGGTCCAGCATAAAGGTGCGCTGCCCGTCCGGCTTGCGCGTGGTGATCGTATAGTTCTGCGGGTTGTAGAAGCGCAGGACGTGCGCCGTGTAGTCGATTTCGGTGACGTAACCGGCCAGAAACGAGATGCCGATGATGCCGTCGAGCTTGCGCTGGAGCGCCTTGCTGAGATGGGAAAGATCCATCACCAGCGCCTCGATGTTGTGCGCGCTGACTTTGCCGTTCCGGTCGCCCATCTCCAGATCGTCGAGAACGACCTCCTCGCCGGTGGTCTCCCCATCCGCCTCTTTGATCCGCGTGGTCGCCAGGAACTGGCCGAGCTGGCTCAACGATCGGTCCAGGACCGGCGCCGTCGCGCCGGTATCGAAGAGGAAGGTCATGCCCTTTTTCGTCGGCGTGTCCGCATGGACCAGGATCTGATGGTCCATATACTCGAAGGGCACTTCGACAATGTCCTGATCGATCTGGTACTGCGTGAAGGCGTGCTGCTGCGCCTTCGCCTTCCCCCCTGTGCTCAATAGTAGGAAGGCGGCCAGCAGGACGATAACCCATCTTCTGCAGAACTCTCTCATCTTGCCTGTTTCCACCTGACCCCCCGTCCCCCTTTCCTAAAAGGAGAAGGAATGAATGAGGGGGTAAGCCCTTTACCGCATCTCCTGCCCGCCCGTGACGTTGATGGCCTGCCCGGTCATGTAGCTCGCCTCGTCGGAGGCGAGGAAGACGACGACATTGCAGACGTCCTCATACGTGCAGCCACGTCCGAGCGGCACCTGGGATTCGTATTTGCGGCGCACCTCCTCGACCGTCAGGCCCTGGGTGCGCGCGTACTGAGCGTAGAGCTGCTCCTGCCAGAGCGTGCCTTCCAGCAGGTTGCCGGGACAGACCGCGTTGACGCGCACGCCGTAGGGAGCCAGGTCGAGGGCGATGCTCTGCGTGAGGCCGATGCCCCCGAACTTGCTGGCCGCATAGGCGCTGTTGCGGAAGCTGCCCTTCTTGCCCGACTTCGAGTTGATCTGAAGGATGACCCCGCGCTTCTGCGCGGCCATCACCTTCGCGGCCTCGCGGGCGCACAGGAAATAGCCGGTCAGATTGACCTCCAGGACGGCCCGCCAATCCGCCGTGGGGAATTCTAGAATATCATACGCTTTGAGAATGCCTGCGTTTGCCACCAGGATATCCAAAGCGCCGAAATTCTCCACCGTCTGCCGGACCATCTCCGCCACCTCGTTTTCATTGGTGACGTCCGTTCGTATCGCCAGGGTTCGGACACCGTGCGCGCCGGCCATAGAATCGGCCACCGCCTGCGCCTTGTCCAGGTGTACGTCGGCAATGGTGACCGCGCGGCAGCCCTCGGCGGCCAACCGCCGCGCGATCGCCTCGCCGATGCCCTGCGCCGCGCCCGTCACGATGGCGACCCGGTCCGCCAGCCGGCTCATGCCACCGCCTCGTTCGCTACGGCCAGGCGCAGCAGCTCTTCCTCCGCCTCCTGCGTCCAGAACTGCCCGTCCTTGAGGCGTTCGTAGACCGTCGGGAATTGCTCCTTCAACTCCGAAAGCGCGGTCAGCGGCAGATGCGGGATCTGCGGAAAGATGAGCGTCTTGCCGGGGAAGCGGCCCTCCTTGACGGCGAGCAGTCCTTCCGCCGCCGCGTCCATGCCGCCGATCGCCGCTAAAGAGGCGTTGGTCGAGAGCTCATCCTTCTCTACGCGCGCCAGCGTCTCGCGCATGTCCGCCAGCGACGAGCCGCTGCTGCCCAGGAAGCGCGAACGGCCGCGCACCACCTTGTTGATGTTCAACTGCGCCATCATGCCGCGCGCCACGCCCGCGAAGATATTAAACCAGCCACCTTCCGCCAGGAAGTCCGCCGCCTGCTCGATGACGCCGGGGACCGGAACGAGCGAGACGATGTCGTCGAAGCCGTGCTTCTCTCCCAGCTTGCGAAGCGTGTGCAGGAATGCCTCCTCGCCGAGTGTGTTGGGATTGAGCGCGATCAGCTCGACTCCACGCTCTGCGGCCTGCCGGGAAAACCGCTCGACCACGCTCGCCAGCCGCGTTGCGTCAATGTCGGTCGCCACGATCCGGCGCGGCGGCTGCCGATTCTGTACGGCGCGCTGGACGTGCATCTGGCCCATCGGGCCGCCCGCGCCGATAAACCAGGCGATCCCGCCCGGCTGCAGGTCGGCGCTGCGGACCTCGCGATAGGCATCCGCCGGCCGGTCGGTGGTCGTGCCGAGATAGTGATGCCAGTTGTAGTGGATGCGACCGATGTCTAAGGAGAGCTTGCGGGGGACCGGCCGGTCGCAGACGAGGTTCAGAATCCCATGATCGGCCAGGGAGGTGGCCGCGCCCTCGATCGTCTCGGGCCGGACGCTGCCCAGAATCAGAATGTCGTCGAAGCCGCGCCCCTCCGTCCGCTCGGCTTTTATAGCCGCCCAGTCCTCGCCTTCGACCGGCTCCAGCGGAAAGCCCCTCTCTCCGGCCTGCGCGGCCAGGGACTCGAAAGCCGCGCCGTGCAGCCGCCACACGAGCGCCCGTTCCGGCTTGCGGTTCGGCGCGAACAGGTCGCGCCAGTCGTAAGACCGGCCTGCCGCCTCGTCACTTCCTATGACCAGCATCCGGCCGCCGTGCCGGATGCCGTCCCGATGCGTCTGCGCGTAGGCGGAGACGACGCACGCCCACGGCTCGACCAGCGCCGCCTCCACGTAGCCCGTGTCAGGCCGGATCGGCAGCAGGTAGCAGCCCTCGTCCCCCTCGATGATGGCCTTCGGGATCACGCTGTACTGCGCCAGACCGCCCCGAATCGCATAGCCGTAGGCCATGCTCTTGCCTTGATAAAACACGTCCGCCTGGATCACGAACCGGTCCCCGACAGCGAACCGGCCTTGCAGATTCTCTCCCACGCCGACGATCGTACAGGCCACCTCATGGCCCAGTGTCACCGGATCTTTGGAGAGGTCCCGCCCGGTCATACGCGGGTGGCCGGGACCAAGCGCGATCACTTTCGTGTCCGAGAAGCAGAGTCCGCAGGCGTCCTGGCGTACCAGCAGCTCGTCCGAGCCGTAGGCAGGCACCTCGACCTCTTCCGGCTCGCCCGCTCGGCCCAGGTTCTCGAACCCGGCTCCATAAAGGTGCCAGCGCCGCATCGTCTTCGGCACCGGTGGCTCCGCCTTCCGATACGCTTCCAAATCCCTATCCGTCATGCTGTTCTCTCCTGACGTACTCCCTCTCGCCTATCCTGCCCACATCCCTTCGCGTTCGATGGCGCGATACGCTGAATGACCTTACCGCTGGCGTTTAGAAAGGATAGACCTGGAGTACCGTCGGCGGTGACCTCCGAAAATGAGGCCCCTTCTTACGTGCGCTGTCCGAGCTGGCGCTGGCGGTAGTGCTCGTCGGGCCGGGTATGGATGCGGGCGACATTCTCAGCCGTCAGGAAGTTCGGGCCGCCCAGCGCGTAGGTCCCTAGCAGAATACGCGCCGTCTTGACGTACATCATCGTGATGGCCTGCACATCCTTCACCGACCGGCCCACGGCGATCAGGCCGTGGTTCTGCATCAAAATCGTCTTCGGCCACTCGCCGTGCTCTTCATGGAACGCTTCCACCCTCCGCTTGAGATGCTTTGCGAGCGGGATTCCGGGATCGGTATACTCGACGAAGCACGGCGCGATGCCGCAGCAGACGATCTCATCCGGAAACAGCCGCCCGGAGATCGCCGCCCTGGCCTGCTTGGAGCAGAGAATCGCGTTGACCGGCGTCGGATGCGTATGCCCTACAAACGCCACGTTCGGCAGGGTGAGCAGATACGCGTGCAGAAACGTCTCTACAGACGGTAGAACGTCCGAGCGGCCCTCGGCCTTGCACTCTAGCAGGACGCGCTTCACTTCCGCATCCGATAAGTCCGGTTCCTCGAAATAGGGCAGCACCCGCGAGAACCGGACCGCGCAGAACCCTTCCGGCGGAATAGTCTCCAGATTCTGCCCACTCGCCTTCACATAGAAAAGATCGTCCTCCACTCTGGCGGAGGTGTTCCCCTCCCCCAGAATCGCCAGGTCTCGCGCCGGATCGCCCAGAAAATGCGATAGCGCCGTCAACTGTTCTAAGATCGCTTCTCGCCCCGCCATACCGTTCCTTTCTCGTTACGATGTCTCGGTGCTATCCATATTCGCGCCTGGCCCCGCATCCCCCTTCCCAAATGCTTCCCAGGCGACTGTCGCGAACAGGGGATTTCTTCTGAATCGGAACAAGCAGGAGAAACGCGCGCGCAGGCCGAACTGATGCCCCGGCTTTCGATCTCCAGGAGAAGACAATATGCGGATCGGATGGAAGGCGCAGGCGCGATGGCTGCGCGGGACGGCGCTGCTCGTCGCGCTGGCCGGCATGGCCGCCGGCGCGCAGAACACACACCACCACGGGAAGGAGGGCACGCGCATCATGGAAGCCGAGATGGTCAAGGTAGCCGGCGATCTGAAGTTTCCGGAAGGCCCGGCCTACGACGGCAAGGGCAACATCTACTGCTCGAACTGCAACGCGGACTACGTCACGAAGGTGACCGCCAGCGGCGAGGAGTCCATCGCCTTCCGCGCCCATCCGAACGGGGACGATCCCTTCACGTTCAAGAAGACGAACGGCATGACCTTCTACCGGGACGGCTCGCTGTTCGCCTGCGACTTCGCGCGCAACGCCATCATCCGCATCTATCCCGACGGCCGGCAGGAGATCTATGCCGGCAGCTTCGAGGGACATCCTTTCGAGCAGCCCAACGACCTGGCGTTCGATCCGCATGGCAATCTCTATTTTACCGCGCCCGGCGGCTCCGGCCGCGCCCATCCGACCGGACCGATCTATCGCGTGGAGCAGGGTAGCCGGAAGGTGACGAAGGTGGCGGAGGGCATGGCGTTTCCGAATGGGCTGGCGTTTACCGCCGATGGGAAGCATCTCTACGTTTGCGAATCGCAATACAACCGGATCGTGCGCTTCCCCGTCCACGCCGATGGCACGCTGGGTACGCTGGAGCCGTTCGCAGACCTTTCGCCGGACGGTCCCGGCGAGCCGGACGGCATGGCGGTGGATGTGAAGGGGAACCTGTGGATCACGCATTACGGGTCGCATACGCTGCTCATCGTGGACCCGCATGGCAAGATCACGCATACCATCCGGTTCCCGCACGAGCAGGACGGCGGGCCGACCAATATCGAGTTTGCAGGTCCTGATCTGCGGACGGTCTACATTACCGACCCGGGGGCGAATGCGCTGTGGAAGCTGCATTCGGATACGCCGGGCCTGCCGCTCTTCTGCGCGCCACCCAATACGGCAGGGACTAGGGATCAGGGACTAGGGACTGGGGTAGGTTGTTCCTAGCCCCTGACCCCTTCTTCCTAATCCTTGCTTTTCCCAGTCCCCAATCCCTAGTCCCCAGCGGGAGAGGGGGAATTATAGTGAACGAGGAGAAATTTTATGTATAAAGCACTCGCTCCGTATGCCATTCACGTGCGAGTCAACAACCTACAGGAATCGATCGAGGCGGCCAGGATCGGCGGCTTTCAGGGCGTTGAGTTCGGGCCGAACGAGATAGCCGACCTCATCGATCAGCGCGGCGTGGAAGCCGTGAAGCAGATTTTCTCCAGTGCAGGGGTCCGCCCGGCAGGATGGGGGCTTCCGGTCGAGTGGCGCACTTCCGAAGAGACGTGGCGCCAGGGGCTGGAGAAACTGCCCCGGCAGGCAAAGGCGGCGGCGGCCATCGGCGGCACGCGCTGCTACACGTGGGTCATGCCCTGCTCCAACGAGCGCGACTTAGAAGAGAACCGCCGCTTCCACATCGAGCGGTTCCGGCCCATCGCGCAGATCCTGGCGGAGAACGGCTGCTCCCTGGGGCTGGAGTTCATCGGCCCCAAGACGCTGCGCGAGAGCCAGAAATACCCGTTCATTTACAAGATGGAGGACATGCTGGCAATGGGCCGCGAGATCGGTCCGAATACGGGCGTGCTGCTCGACTGCTGGCACTGGTACACCTCGCACGGTACGCTCGATGCCATCCGCGCCCTGCGTCCGGAGCAGGTCGTCTACGTCCACGTCAACGACGCGCCCGCCGGCATTTCGGTCGATGCGCAGATCGACAACATGCGCTCCCTGCCCGGCGAGACCGGCGTCATCGACATCACCGGCTTCCTGCAGGCGCTCCAGGCGATCGGTTACGATGGGCCGATCACGCCGGAACCGTTCAAAGACGAGCTGAAAGATCTGCCTTCGGATGAGGACCGCCTGCGCCTGGTCGGCCAGGCGATGGACAAGATCTTCCGGCAGGCGGGTATTACACCTGCTTAGCTAAACCCCTGTTCCCCTCCCTGTGAGCGAACCAGGGAGGGGAACACAACATCTAACACGCTGTTTAGATGACTTGTTCCTGCACGCTCCTAACTCGTTTGGTTATCCGAACTAGCTGGCTATTCGTAAACTTACATGAACACCGAGTGCCTGGAGGATTTCTTGAATCCGTGCAAAGCTAGCGGAAGAATATTCCGTCGCTTCGTATTGCTGTATCTGCTGTTCTTTTAGTCCTAGCCGTTCTGCGAGCTGCTTCTGGCTCAATCTGGCCGCGATACGGGCCTGAATAAGTGCCCTGGGAAGCTCGCTGAAGGAGTCTACAGTGATAACTTTTTGCTTGCCGGAGCGGAGGGCATCATACTCTTCCAACTGCATTCGCAGTTCATCCCGTACGCTGCGGAGCGAATCCTCCTGGGCTTTTCGCAAGATTGGTGACAGATCGTTCGTTTGGGGAGACGCCATCAACTGCGCCAGGGCTTTGTCGAACTTGTCTGCCTGCGCCTTCGTGATTCGATACTGTCGTTCATTCTGTATCATGGTAGCCTCCGTAAATCGAGTGCGATGATGCCTTTTGGCTCCCCAGTATCTTTATCCGCCTGGAAGAACTCAAGGAAAACTCTACCGCTGATACCTTCCGGCAGTTCTGCCGGAAAGAATTCACCATAGTATTTTGCCTTTTGTGCCGCGCGTGCATTGCTGAAATCCAGCAACACCGGATCAAGAAGCTGAGGATCGACGCCTGCTACACTCCAGCAGCCGTCGAAATCTCCGGGGAACATTTTGCTGGTAACAAAGCTGCCATCTATATATGCCGTCTGGCAGTGTGCCGCCCGCAGAGTATCAAGCGCCCGCTTCAGCCCTTCCATCAAGCGGGTGCGATGGGGATTAGAAGCAAAGCGCTGATGGAATTCACCCCATTCTGCCCGGTGAATACCTGGAGGCAGGCGACCATTTGCGTCGAATGGCGGTATCATTGTTAGCTTTTCATGTTCTCCTCCGATGATGGTAACACGAGCCGGGTTTCATCAACACAATTATATCCTTGTGTTGTCTCTCTGTCAAGAGATGTTATTGACTTTGGTGATGTTTGGTGGCTGCGATCCAACCTTCTAAACGGCTGCGTATCACTCATGTCTCTTCTTGATTGCGTCCAGCCAATCCAGGGTTGGTAATGATCCACAAATACCAGTGAGCAGGAAAAGCAGGAGTTAGAGATGCTGGCGGACGGCTTCGTAGAGGAGAATACCGGCGGCGACGGTGACGTTGAGGGAGGAAGCGCCGTGCGGCGCCATGGGCAGGGCGACAAATTCGGAGGCTTCGGCACGGACGGCGGGCGAGATGCCCGCTGTTTCGTTGCCGACCACGATCACTAGCGGGCGGCGGTCCAACGCGCTGGAATAGGCCAGAGCCGGCGCGTGGGCCGAGCTTGCCACCACGGTAACCCCGCGCTCGCGCAGCCGGCGGAGGGTCGCGGCAAGGTCGGGGCAGAGGCAGAGCGGCAGGCGCAGGATCGAGCCGGTCGTAGAGCGCACCGCTGCCCGCGAGAACGGCTCAGCAGAGTTGGTCGAGAGCAGGAGGGCCGCGCAGCCCGCGGCTTCCGCCGTGCGGATCAGGACGCCGACGTTGCGCGGGTCCTGGATCTCCTCGCCGGCCAGCATCAGCGCCTCTCCCTGCGCGGGCAGCCCCTCTTCGGCAAGCGCCCGCTGTCTCACCACCGCTGCCGCCATCACCGCCGTCTCGTAGCCCGTGCCCACCAGTTTGTTGAGCAGGCCGCTCCCTACCACATAGAGCGGCACGCTGCGAGCGGCACATTCCGGCGCCAGCGCCGCCGTTTCCGCCGGCAGGGCGAAGACGCTCACTACCTCCGAAGGCGAGCGCAGGGCCTGATGCACCAGATTGCTGGTCTCCACCAGATAGCAGCCGGTCCGCTGGCGCTCGGCGGGGCGGGTCAGCGCCAGGGCGTCGCAAAAGGCCGGATGCTTGATACCGCTAATTTGATCCATAGTTGGCGTTAGGTGCCCCACATTCGATTCTTTTTCCTGCCTCCTGACAGAAACCGAGCGGCGAAGCACGTGACGTAAACAAAACGGCCTCTGCGGGCGACATTGACCGCAGAGGCCGGCGTGCGCGGATGGCAGGGAAGTGGTTGCGTGCTGACCGTGCTGAAGAGAGGATCGTCGTTAGCGGGCTGATCGCTTGCGATATAGCAGTCCCAGAGGCGTCAGGCCTGCCACCAACAGGTAAGCCGCGTTGCTTTCTGGTACGCCAGGCACGCCGGTCTTGCCGATATTGTCCACCGGCGTGCCATTGCCGGTCCCACCGGCAACGTACTTGGTGGCCTCTGCCGCAAAGTCGCCCCGGTGCATCAGCGTGTCCGCAGAGACAGCGGAAAACTGGCCCAGCGAGACCGGACCGGGCCCGACCTGGGTGCTGCCGCTGTAGGTCCACGTCAGGTTCAGGATGCGGGGATTGTCATGGGGAGTGACCCGTGAAGGGGTCACTCCCACGTTGGCGCTGGAGAAGATCCAATCCGCGGGTTGATCGTTACTGCCGGGAACGAATCCGTTGAAGTCGTAGATGGTGAAATAGTTGCCATTCTGGACGACCTCATCGTTGGTCAGATCCGCTTGATAGGTGTACAGGAACTGTCCCTTGGATAGGCTGGCTACCGTTGACAGTTCCGGAATGATATCGGCGCGTGCCGTGCCGGCGCTGCCGGCCAGCAGCCCCAGGCTGAGTAGGAAAGCGACCCTTCCTATCTTCCTGATACAGGGGTCAAACACAGACATGTTCTCCTTTCCATAGAACATCGAACCAAACAGCGCCACGGCCATAGCCGTTCGCAAAGGCATCCGGGCAGAGCCTTCCGTCGGCTAGAGGCGACGTAGCCTGATAGCGCATTGCATGGGAAGGAAGAGAGGGTTTCAGGGTGCGGCCTCCCGGTAAGGGCTGCCGCAGGCGGCTACAGCGTGGATAAGTGCGGGGGATTACCTCCGCGTCGTGGTCAGCGTCCCAAGACTCTCCTTTCGTATCCGCGAGCTAAAGAACAGTTCCTGCCTTGTAGAGGCAGGCAGATACGGGAAGCAGAGATACCAGCGGGAGTGGCGGCTTGACGGCGCGCTCGTCACAGCGGAAACGGGGCTGAGCAGATCCAAGTGGCGGCCAGGCCGCTTGAGGTACTGCCACTATACCAAAAACAGGATTCGGCTGTCAAGCTCAAAGGGAAATTGCCTGTCCTTTTAACCGGGAGGCCACTGCATAAACCGGCCGCCGAGGACGTGAAAATGGACGTGGTAGACCGTCTGGCCGCCGTTGTCCCGACAGTTGACGACGACCCGAAAGCCCTCCTCTTCCAGCCCCAGATCGCGCGCCACCTGCTGCACGACCTGCAGCGCGCGGCCCATCAGGCTAGGATCCTGCATATCCATCAGAGTGGGATAGTGGGCGCGGGGGATGAGCAGGACATGGACGGGCGCCTGCGGATTGAGGTCGCGAAACGCCACGAACTCTTCGTCCTCATAGACCGGCTGGACCGGGATCTGGCCGGAACCGATCTTGCAGAACACGCAATCCTCGGGCATGAGCGTACTCCTGAACCGGGTCTTGAGAACACCCGGCAACAAGTACAAGCGTCCTTGCGGACGCAATCCCATTGCAGTACAGTTTCCGTCCGCAGGACGGTCGTTTTTTCCTGCCGGGGATTTTCAATCCCCGGAGAAATGGGTGTTGAAAACACCCGGCCTTCTTAGCGGCTTAGCAGCACGGCCAGGGCCAGGAGCGAAAGGATGGCGAAGCCGAGCCAGCCCTGCCGGAGCTGCGCCATGCTGCGAATGCGGCCGGACCAGGCATACAGCGAGAAGAGGGCCGCCGGCAGCAAGAAGACCAGTAACGCGTGCGGCAGGAAGCCTTGCACGCATAAGAAGCCGGCGCCAATGAGTCCGCCCACCGTGCAGGCGATTCCAAGCCATCCGATCCCGTTCGGCGCGGCGACGTAGGCGAGCCGGCGGTCCCGCTCCTTAAGCAGCGTGCGCGCTCGAATAGCGGAGCCGAGATGCAGGCTGACCAGGACGGCGTAGGCCAGGAAGGGGACGGCTCGCGGCCCCCAGAGCGCGCCACATTCCAGCCGCAGGATCGGGTTGAGCACGCCGCTGAGCAGGAGGATCGCCCACCACCAGCGCTTCACGCGCCAGGGCGGCGCCGAATAGGCGATCTGCCCAACGGTCATCAGGGCGAAAAGCAGCCCCAGGTGGGGAGAGAGACACGCAGCAGCCAGGCAGATCAGGACGGGCAACAGGAACAGGAGGGCCTGCACGCGCCGCCCCACCAGGATGCCGCTCTCCTGCTGGAGGTCGGTGGACTCGTTGAGAGCATAGAGGACCGCCCAGAGCGCCGTCGCCAGCGCCATCGTTAGCAGAACGGGACGGGTTTCCAGCCGCCCGCCGGCCAGATAGACGCCCAGGGCGATCAGCAGTGGCGTCTTGGCCAGGACGGGCCGCCGGTGCGCGGGAAGCAGCGCGAGCCAGGAGATCACGCCCGTCCGATCGGAAATCTCCTGGGACCGCACAGAAGGATAGGTTGCCATCTTGGTACGAGAATACCCCAGGGACGGCATTGCTGTGAATGTTACGGGCGAAATTTAATGGAAGAGGCCGGAGGCGGTAGATGAGGAGCGTTCTTGGCGCACTCGGCGCAGATATAATCCAGCACGCCCAGCAGTTCCGCCAGATCGCTTATGGCGAGCAGGTCCGTCTCGAAAACCTCCGTTAAGGGCAGCATGAACGCCACGAACGAAACAGGAGGAGAGGAAGCAGGCCAAATAGCAGAACGACGCACCGCCGGAGGCGTGTGCGTCGGAGAAGGGGGCGCGGCGACAGGGCCGGGCAAGCGGCAAGGCAGAAGAAGGAGGCGGCCGGCATCGGCGGCCCTGGATTTCGGATCAGACTAAGGATTGGAGGACTGGTCTACGGAGGAGGTCTCTCCCTCCACCGAGTCGCTGGAGCCGCCCAGCCGCTTCATCCGCCGCTCCCAGCGCTTCTGGATGACGTTTTTGACTTCCCGGCCCATCAGGATGATGCGCCCGCTGTGGCCGTGGGTGGGCGAGCCGGTGATGAAGTGATAGATCACCTCGTCGTCGCCGATCTCGCGCTGGATGAAGCTGATGTTCTCCGAGGCCCGATGGCCCCACCAGCCGTAGAAGACCGAGTCCACGTCGAAGAGCGTGCTGACCGGCTTGATGACTTCATAGCGGGCCACCACCTCCGACTCGGTCGAGAGGAACATGCCCCGGCCTACCAGGCCGAACTTGCGGCTGACGCGGGTAATGTCCTTTTCCAGGATCGACAGGTCCTCGGCCAGCCCATTCTGGTTGTTCACACCGTTGAGCCAGCGTTCTCCATAGCGTGCGATAAGCAAGGCTTTGATGTCTTCCAGCATAGTTGTCCGTCCTGCCGGGGAGCCGCCCTGTCGGGCCGGTCTGGGTCGTCAAGAGAGAAAATGCAGGCGAAGCGCGCTTGCGCCGTCTATTGCTCTCCGCGATGGCTCCGCGGCGTGCCTCCTTCTAGTTTGCGGGAGCGAAGGGCCGCTTCTAGTCCGGGTCCTCCCGCTACGGGACCCAGTCGGCGATGAAGATATTGGTCTCGTGCGCCGCCTTGCCGTTGCGGTTCGAGGCCCAGACAAACTGCTTGCCATCCGGGCTGAAGCAGGGAAAGCCGTCGAACTGGCCGCCGTAGGTGATGCGCTCCAGTCCCGTGCCGTCCAGGTTGATCTTATAGATTTCGAACTTGCGCCGCTGGGGATCGTCCCGGTTCGAGGCGAACACCAGCGCTTTGCCGTCGGGCGTCCAGCTCGGCGCGAAATTGGCGATGTTGGCCGCCCGATCGTCGGTAAGCTGCCGGACGTGCGAGCCGTCGGCATCCATTACATAGAGATCCAGCGTCGTCGGCCGGATCAGATGCGCTTTCAACAAAGCCTTATAGTCGGCGATCTCGGCGGGCGTCTGCGGATGATAGGCTCGAAAGCAGATCATCTTCCCGTCGGGCGACCACCACGGACCGCCATCGTATCCGAGCGTATGGGTCAGTTGGCGGGCATGCCGCCCGTCGATGTCCATGACCCAGATGTCCAGATCCCCGCCCCGATCACTGGTGAAAACGATGCGCTTCCCGTCGCGTGACACCACCGACTCCGCGTTGTAGCCGGGCGCCTCGCCCGGCCGGAGGTGGCGCGGATACAGCGGGCGCAGATCGCTGCCGTCCGGACGGACGGTATAGATGCGGTACGTCGGATAGACGGGCCAGACGTAGCCGCGCGAATAGTCGGGTCTCGGCGGGCAGTCCGGGCTGGAAGCGTGGGTGGACGAGAAAAGAATGCGCTCGTCGCCGGGCATCCACCATCCGCACGTCGTGCGTCCGGTTCCCGTACTGATCCGCCGCAGGCCGGCGCCATCGCTATGGATTATGAACTGCTGGTCGCAAGAATAACCGTCGCGAATCCCCTGAAAGGTCAGGCGCGTGCCATCGTTGCTGAAATAAGCTTCGGCATTCTCGCCCCCGAACGTTAGCTGCCGAACATTCGCCAGATGGACCTCGCGCGCCTCGTGCAGGGACGGCAGCTGCGCGGGATGAACTCCCAGCGCCGCCCGGTGCGCGATCAGGACGCCGAGCAGCGCGAGGGTCCCGGCGACGAGCCGGCTCCAAGAACGTATACGCATAGAAGGTTCTGCCGTTTGCCGTGAAATCGGCGCATCCTCCTGGCGGGCAGCTTACTTTGGAAAGACCTCATCTCCCGTCTCACCACGGCCCTAGCGGCCCTGCCCCTCCTTGCGAAGCAGAGGGGGAGAGACCGGAAAGTGAGCAGCGAGAGCGTTTCGTCGTGGAAAGCGTGCGAGGCGCCGGAGCGCCCAACCGGAGCGGCAGGGCTGCGGAAAGCGTATGGGTCGAGGCGGCAGGGCCGTCGATGCGCGAAAAAGGGAGATCGTGCCCGGGGCGACGCTGCTCCGGCGAGGGAGGTTACAAGGCCGTATGTCACATTAAATCTGTTTTCCGTGTTAGGAAAGAATATCACAATATTGACAAAAACGCAAGGGGGCGAGCGTCGAAATCCCCCTGCGGCTGTCCATCTAAAGATAACGCCGGCCCGTCTCGCGCGTCTGAAAGAAGGCGTATCTCGTTTCGGCGCCTTCCTTACCTGCAAAAACAGTGTAAAAATTTGCGGGTTAATACGCTGGATCGGAAACATGCCGTTAGCCGTATTCCGTATGGAGAGTCAGAACCTTTACCACAACCATTCTGACGGCCAGGCACGCTTTCGTTCCGATCATCGGTAAGCGAACTCAGGTGTAAGGACGTCTTGACTATCTAGGCAGTGAGGAGAACAACCAACATGAAGTTAACGCGATGGCAGAAGCGCATGGCCCGCGCGGCCGTTATTCCTGCCGCCTTCGTGATCGGCGCGGTGGCGGCGGTGGGACTGCGAGGCAATGCCGGGCAGTCGCTGACGACCGAGCCGCCGGTGCAGCCGACCGCGCAGGTACTGGGAACGCAGGAGACTTTCGAGCAGGTGGCGACAAAGCTGCAGCCGGTGGTGGTCTCCATCACCAGCCGGGTGCCCGTGCGCAACACCAGCATGCAGATGCCCGACATGGGCGGCCAGGACCCGTTCCTGTATTTCTTCCGGAATATGCCGGGCGGAGGACAGCGGCAGTTCCGCCAGCAGCCGGATCAGCCTCAGTTTCCGCAGTATTCCCGCGCCGGTGGCTCCGGGGTCATCGTCAGCTCGGACGGCTGGATCCTGACCAACGACCACGTGGTCAACGGCGCCGACCGGGTGACCGTCACGCTGCATGATGGGCGGGAATACGTCGGCAAAGTGCGGCCCGACTACCGCAGCGACCTGGCGCTGATCAAGATCGACGCTCACAACCTGCCCACCGCACAGTTCGCCAACTCCGACCAGGCCCGCGTCGGCCAGTGGGCCATCGCCTTCGGCAGCCCGTTTGGCCTGAACGACACGATGACCGTAGGCATCATCTCGTCGCTGAACCGCTCGGAGCAGATCACGGAAGAAGGCCAGGGCCGCTACTATCCCAGCCTGCTCCAGACCGATGCGCCGATCAATCCGGGTAACTCCGGCGGCCCGCTGGTAGACATCTACGGGCGCGTTCTCGGCATCGACGTGGCGATCGAGTCGCCCAGCGGCGCCAACGCGGGCATCGGCTTTGCGATCCCGGCCAATACCGCCCGCTACATCATGGAGCA
>Ga0209810_1001342_pt1 | contig 38081 bp, 36 predicted proteins | sample Coa_R1_7_FD_187159 | JGI IMG/M metagenome (GOLD analysis project Ga0209810, IMG submission 187159) | Surface soil microbial communities from Centralia Pennsylvania, which are recovering from an underground coalmine fire - Coalmine... | ecosystem: Environmental > Terrestrial > Soil > Unclassified... | reverse complement strand
CGGCCACCCGGGCCGCCGGACCCGCGCCGCCCCTGCACGCCGCCCGGCCGGCTCTGCCCACCAACCCCGGGGAGGCGGTGGGCTTCCTCGCCGTGCTGCGACGCCGCGACTTCCGCATGCTCTGGGTGCGCAAGCCGCCTCGCAGCTGGCCGACAAGTTCCTCATGTTCAGCCTCATCGTCGTGGTCTACAACCTGACCAAGGCGAGCTCGACCGAGTCGCTCCTGATGATCGCCTACACGCTGCCGAGCGTCGTGCTCAGCGCTCCGGCGGGCGTGTGGGCGGACCGGCACGACAAGCGCACCCTGATGCTGCTCACCAACGTGGTGCGCGCGGGGCTGGTGCTGCTCATCCCGCTGTCGCAGATCGTGCCGGGGATCCACGGGCAGGTGTGGCCGCTCATCGTGGTCACGCTGCTCTTCAGCGCGGTGGGGCAGGTCTTCGCCCCGGCCGAGGCGGCGAGCATCCCGTTTCTGGTCAACCGTGACCAGATCATGACGGCCACCTCGCTGTTCATGACCACCGTCATCGTCACCCTCGTCGTCGGCGTGCCGCTGGGGACGTTGAGCATCAAGCTGTTCGGCGACATGGCCCCGTTCTGGATCGGCTCGGGGCTGTTCGCCGTCGCCGCGCTCGGCATCTGGCGCATCGCCACTTCGCTGCGCGCCGTCCAGGAGGGGGTGGCTCCGCAGACCGACGTGCTGCGCGAGCTGCGCGAGGGGATCGGCATCCTGGGGCGCAGTCCCGCGCTGCGCATTGCCCTGGGGCAGCTGACGCTGTCGCTGGTGGTGGTCTTCACCGTCTTCGTGCTCGGACCGGCGTACATGCGCAACGCCCTGGGCCGCGCGCCCGACGACACCTACCTGGTGCTGATCCCGGCGACGCTGGGCATGGTCGTGTCGGCCGTGGTGCTCGGGCGCGCCACGCCGCGACGGATGTCGCGCGCGTCGACGCTGCTCGGTGCGCTGCTGCTCGGCGGCGCCGCCCTGGTTGCGCTCGGGGTGCTGCCGTCCGTGTGGCGCCACGCCGACGTGCGCGTCCTGTTGACGCCGACCGCGGTGGTGCTCGCCGGCCTCTTCGGCTGCGCCCTGGGCGCCCTGCTCATCCCCGCCTTCACGGTGCTCCAGGAGCGCACCACCGAGGAGACGCGCGGGCGCATCTTCGGCGGGATCTTCACCGTCATCAACGCGGCCGTGGCCCTCCCGCTGCTCCTCGCCGGCGGCCTCTCCGACGCCTTCGGGGTGGGGCGGACGGTGGCCGGGCTGGGCGCCCTGCTGCTCCTCGGGGCGCTGTTCCTGCGCACCCGGGCCTGGCACCGGCTGGGCGTCCTCGACGAGGCGGTCACCGGGGACGCGGAGGTCCCGGAGGCCTGACGACCTCCGAGGAACCGGCGACGGTTGCAACGGCGGCGTCGCGCCATGCACGACGCCGTCGCGGAGGCGACAAGGGGCCGTGCCCGTGCGCGACGCCGGCGGGAGAGGGGAGCAGGCTTGCCGCACCGAGCCCGTCGGCAAGTTGGAGAAGGACCCCGAGGCAATGCGAGCAATCGTCACCTGCGAGTGCTGTGGACACCGCCAGACCGTCGCCCGGCCGATCCGCCGGCCCGAGTCCTTCTACCTCGTCTGCCACGACTGCGAGCGCACCCTCCGCGTCGACGTGACCGCCGAGGACATCCGCGCCGCGGAGCTCAGCAGCTCGCCGCGCACCCCGTCGCGGGCGGCCTGACCCTCGGTTCACCCGGCCGGCGCCGGGCCGGGCTTGGGGTCTGGCGGGGGCTTGCTAGAATCCCGGTGCGGCGCGCCCCTGAGGCGCCCGGCCGCCGTGGGCGCATAGCTCAGTTGGTACGAGCGCTGCGTTGACATCGCAGAGGTCTCAGGTTCGATCCCTGATGCGCCCACCACTACAGTTGCGATTGTTCGTGTTCACAACAACAGCTGCGCCTGGAGTCCTGTGAGGCTCCGACCACGCCGGGGTATGGCATGATGTATGTCATGCGACGGACGACCATCTACCTCCCGGACCACCTGAAGGGTGATCTGGCTCGCGCAGCCCGCGAAGAGGGCCGCACGGAGGCGGATCTCATCCGCGAGGGCGTCGAACGCCTCCTACGTGCGCGACGACCCGAGCCACGTCTGCCTCTCTTCGCCAGTGGCCAGCCCGACCTTGCGGAGAAGGCGGACGAGATGCTTGCCGGTTTCGGCGAGCGGTGATACTGCTGGACACGAGCGGCGTTCTCTCCGCGATCGACAGCAGTCAGCATCGGCATGCGGAGGTGGTCGCGGCTCTTGCGGCGTCGCGTGGGCCGCTCCTCATGTCGCCCTTCGTGCTCGCCGAACTCGACTACCTGCTCGCGACGAGGGTGAGCCTGGAGGCCGAGATGGCGCTGCTCGACGAGGTTGCGCGCGGGGCGTACCGTCTGGAGGCATTCGCCGCCGAAGACGTCGCCGCTGCACACTCCGTCCTGGAGCGATACCGCGACCTCCACATCGGCTTGGCGGACGCCTCCATCGTCGTCCTCGCCGAGAGGTACGGCATCCTCGATGTCCTCACGCTCGATCACCGGCACTTCCAAGCTCTGCGTGGCCCCGGCCGAAAGCGTTTTCGTCTGCTGCCCTGAGGGACTCACGCATTCGTCTCAGCGCACTGTGAGCTTCCCCGAAGCCTCGCCTCTCGCCACATGGGCCAGGCAACGACTTCGAGCGGCACGCCCCGGCTGACGTGGTCGGGCACCGTCACCGTCACGTCGTAGCCGCCGCCGCCTGGCGGAGCCGCTGTGGCTCCGGCTCGCGCTGCGGTCGGCGCGCGAACCCGACTCCGACCACGACGACCACCGACGCCAGCGCCAGCAGGGCGTCCTGCACGACGGTGAGGACGTTGGCTGCGCTGCGATCGCGCGCCAGGTCGACCGGATACATGGCGAGGTGGAAGGTGGTGGCGTCGAGCATGCAGTTGAGCAGCGCCACCGCCGCGATGCAGGCGCCGGTCACCCGGCGAACGCGCGCTGAGCGAGCGGTCAGCAGCACCAGCACCGCGGGCAGCAGGAACACGTCGTAGTGCGCCCACACCGTCGGCGCCAGCAGGGGGACGGCCGCCAGGGCCATGGCGAAGAGGACGAGAGGTGCCTGGTGGCGCAGCCACAGCTCGCGGGCGAAGACTGCGATCGCGGCGCCGCGCAGGGCGAGCAGCGCCAGGACGGCCGCCACCGTGCTGTGCAATGGTGAGACCGCGGTGTGGTCGGACGGCATCATCGGCACGCCGGCGAGCCACGTCTGCAGCAGGTTCGCCACCGACACGTTGGCGACGTCCTGCATCACGTGGGTGCCCATGAACGGGAGGAAGTGGAGGAGGTAGAAGCTCATCCCCTGGGCACCGACGAGTGGAACGAAGGGCAGGTTGAGCACCGTGAGGGTCGCCACCGCGGCGACGGTGACGCGCGGGCGGCGCATCGCCAGCGGCACGAGCAGGAGCCACGGTGCCACCGGCTTGAGCGCCAGCGCGCCGCCGAGCAGGATGCCCGACGACGTGTGTGGCCAGGCGCGCCAGGAGAGCACGAGCATCAGCAGGATGACGCCCTCGACCTGCCCGGAATCGATCTCCGACAGCACCGGGAGCGTCAGCATGAGCCCGGCGAGCACCCACGCGGTGCGCTCGGCGCCCATGCCCAGCCGGTGCGCCAGCAGGACGAGCGCGGCGAGAAGCGCGACACCGTCGATCCAGGTCCAGATCTCCGCCGTCCAGGCGACGCCGAGCGTGCGCGTCACCGGCACAAGTGGCAGGAAGGGCAGCAGTGCCGACGGCGGGTAGATGAAGGCGTTCTGCGCCGACGCGCTGTGCAGCTGCCGCGTCGCCGCGTCGTACAGGCCGCCCGGGTCGCTCACGAACCCCGAGGCGCTGCGCGCGTACACGTAGGTGTCGACCCATGAGCCGCTCCGCGGGAGGTGGAAGCGGTGTCCCACCACCTCGGTGACGAGCAGCAGCGCGACGAACGCCCAGGCGCCCGCGAGGCGCCACCGGCGCGGGCTGTGGATGCGCACGGACGCAATCATGAACAGCCGTACCTCAGCGGCACAAGCCGGCCGGCACCGTGCCCCACCGGATCGAACACGCATGCACGCGGTTCTGCGCAGGCCCTCGCGGACGGACGTCGAGGCGTCGCCCGGCCGTGGGGCGCTGCGCCCTGTGCTACCGTCGTCCAGTCGGCCAGCTGCCCGGCCGGCGCGCTCGTGGTCGTCCTCCCTTCTCGAACTGCCCCGCGCGTCCCCAGCATGGGAAGGGACGGAGTGCGCAGATGACCACTGGTAGCATCAAGCGGCTGGTCCGCGATCGCGGCTTCGGCTTCATCTCGGGCGACGACGGGCAGGAGTACTTCTTCCATCGCGGCGGCCTCGACAGCAGCCTCGACTTCGACGCCCTGACCGGCGGCGAGCGGGTGAGCTTCGAGGTCGAGCGTGGCGAGAAGGGGCTTCGGGCGCGCGGGGTCCGCATCGCCGCCTGAGGCCACGGCGCGACGGCGGCGGAACCACGCCGCGGTCGGGACCTGCTACCGTGACCGCAGCCCGACCCCGGGCGTGCCTCTTGGCGATCCCTCTCCCCGCAGCATGCGGGTCCTCAAGATCCCGGCATTCATCCCATCCCTGAGAGGGAACCCGGCCGCCTGTTCGGCCTGAGAAGGATTCTCGTGACCACTTTCGCCGCGCTCGGCGTGCGCTCGCGCACCGTCGAGACACTCCGCCGCTCCTCCATCGAGGACGCCCTCCCCGTCCAGCGCGAGGCCATCCCGCCGCTCCTGCAGCGCCGCGACGTCGTGATCCAGTCCCCGACCGGATCGGGCAAGACGCTGGCCTACCTCGTCCCCCTCGTCGAGCGTCTCGCCGGGCATCGCACCGCCGGGCCCCGGGCGCTGGTGGTGACGCCCACGCGCGAGCTGGCCTCGCAGATCGCCGGCGTCCTCCGCACCGTCGACCCCGGCCTGCGCGTCGCCCTGCTCATCGGCGGCGTCGGCTACGGCCCGCAGACGTCTGCGCTGCGCAACGCGACGGACGTGGTCATCGGCTGTCCCGGCCGCATCCTCGACCTCGCCGAGCGGGGCGTCGCCCGGCTGGCGGCGATCGAGTTCCTCGTCCTCGACGAAGCGGACGAGATGCTCGACCAGGGCTTCGCTCGCGACGTCGAGCGCATCATCGCCTTGACGCAGCAGAACAGTGAGCAGGGAATCGCACGTCAGACCGTCCTGGCCTCGGCGACGATGCCGGAATGGGTGCAGACCATGGTGGCGCGGCACCTGGTCGATCCCGTGCGCGTGGCGGTCGCCCGCGAGCAGGAGCCCGTTCTGCAGCACGGCCTCGTGCGCGTCGGCCGCGACGAGCGCGTGGCCATGCTCTCGACGCTGCTGCGCCGCCACGGTGAGTCGGCGATCGTCTTCCATCGCACCAAGCACGGCGCCGCCAAGCTGGCTCGCGACCTCGGCCGCCTGGGCCATCGTGCGCTCGCGCTGCAGGGCAACCTCTCGCAGAACGCCAGGGCCCGCGCGATTGCGGACTTCCGCAACCGTCGCGCCGACGTCCTGGTGGCCACCAACGTCGCCGCCCGCGGGCTCGACGTCGCCCACGTCAGCCTGGTGGTCAACGTGGAGCTGCCCGAGACGCCGGAGTGGCTGACCCATCGCATCGGCCGCACCGCGCGCAACGGAGCGCCGGGCACCGCGCTCACCTTCCTCGGCGACGACGACATGGAGAAGTGGGGACGGCTGCAGCGACTCGGCGCGCCGGCCCTGCGCTGGGTGGACCGCGACGCGCTGGTGGGCAGCGGCGAGATGGTGTTCCTGGACACTCCTGTGGTGACGCGTCCGGGCAACACGCGACCCGCCTCGGGCGGCCGCGGCACCGGCCCCTCGCGGTGGAGGAGTCCCGCCTCGCGAGGGCAGCGGCCCATGCCGCGCGGCCCGCGGCCGGGGCGTCCGGCCCCGCAGGCGCGTGACACTCGCCCGACGGGCCCCGGGATGGCGGCCCGGCGCACGGGCGGCCGGCCCGGCAGGGTGGACCGCCCGGCGTAGGTCCCGGCCGCAGGGCGGGCCGGCGGCCCGCCGCCCGACAATGGCCCGATGCCCTGGGACGGAGCCCGCCGTGCGGCGGCGCGGCGGTGGGCCGGTGCGCACCGGCGCCTGATCGCGGTCCTCGTGCTCGGCGCGCTGGTCCGCGCCATCCTGGTGCCGATCACCTCAGGCCCGGATTTCCTGGTCTGGGACCTGGCCTCGAAGGCGACGCTGCAGGGCGTCAACGTCTATGCGCACCATCCCGCCTACCACGGCGGTCCGTACGCGTACCTGCCGCTGTTCCTCGACGTCGAGGTGCCGATGCAGTGGCTGTCGCTGCACACCGGCGTCAGCTTCACCATCCTCGGCAAGCTGCCCATCGTCGCCGCCGACGCGGTGGCGGCGGTCGTCCTGGCGCGACTGGTGAGGCGTGCGGGAGGCGGGGATGGGCGGCAGGCGCTTGCCTCCGGGCTGTTCTTCCTCAACCCGCTGGTCGTCTACGACGGCGCCTTCTACGGACGCTTCGACAGCGTGTGCGTCGCGCTGCTGCTGCTCGCGGTGAGCGCGTGGAACCCGGCGCGGCGCGCGTCGTGGCGATTCGCGGTCGCGTACGCGCTGTCGATCGCGGCGAAGACGTTCCCGGTGGCGCTGCTGCCCTGGCTGCTGCGTCGCGGCCGGATCACGGCGCTGCGAGTCGCGGCGTCCTCGGCGGTGGTGGTGGGCGGGCTGAGCGCTCCGTACCTGGTCACCTCGGCGGCGCCGTTCCTCCACGACCAGCTCTACAACCTCCCCAAGGTGAGCGGCAGCCTCTCCTGGCAGGTGGTCTTCCACGGCGTGCTGCCGGACGGTGCGCAGGTGGCGTTGAGCCAGGCGCTGCTCGGCGTCTTCGCGCTCGCGGCCGTCGGTCTCGCATTCGTCGCCGAGGACCTGGTGACCTGCACCGCCGTGCTGACCCTGCTCTTCATCGTGCTGAGCAAGGTGGTCATCGAGCAGTACCTCACGTGGCCGCTGGCGTTCCTCGCCCTGCTCGCCGTCAACGCGCGCTCGCGGGTCGCCGCTGCGTTGCTGGTGGTGGTGAGCGCCGTGGGCATCCTGGTCAACCCGTACATCCATCCCTTCGGCCGCGAGCCGGCCATCCTCGACGTGCTGCTCGCGGTGGTGATCCTCTGCGGAGTGGTGCGGCTGCTTCGCGACTCGGCGCCACGCGGTGCACAGCCCGCGCCTCTGCAGGAGACGCCGCCCACCAGCCGCACGCATGGCCCTGATAGCATCCGTGCACGCCGTGGCCAAGCACATCTCGGTCCGAGTCCGGCCCGCGACGGCGGCGGACGCGGGGGTGATCGCCGTCCTCCACGCCGAGAGCTGGCGCCGCCACTACCGGGGCGCCTACTCCGACAGCTTCCTCGACGGCGACGTTCTCGCCGAGCGCCGGACCACCTGGGCTGAGCGGTTCGCCACTCCGCGCGACGACGTCTGCTCGTTCGTCGCGGAGGAGGACGGCGCCGCGGTGGGGTTCGTCTACGCGGTCCTCGACGACGACCCGACGTGGGGCGCGCTCGTCGACAACCTCCACGTCGCCCACTCGCACCAGCGTCAGGGCCTCGGGGGCCGGCTGCTGGGACTGGCGGCGGCGGCCGTCGCCGAGCGGCGGCCGGGCTCGCCGATGTACCTCTGGGTGCTGGAGCAGAACCTCGACGCGCAGGCCTTCTACGAGCACCTCGGCGGTGTGCGTGTCGAGCGCTGCGCGGTGTCGCCGCCCGGCGGAGTCGCCGGCCGGCTGGCGGGCGCGCCGCACAAGCTGCGCTACGCCTGGTCGGCGGACGACGTCGCCGGACGGCTGAGCCGCACCGGGCAGGGCTAACCCTCAGGCGGCGAGCACCGCCTCCGCCGTCTCGACCTCGAGGCCCGCCATGCGCGGCGTCGGCGCCACCCGCTCCAGCAGCGAGACGACCAGCACACCGCCCACGACCAGCAGCACCGCGCCGATGCGGAAGGCGAGCGCGTAACCGTGCGTCGCGGCGACGGTGGGTGCCACGCCGTCCTGCACCTGGCCGGCGGCGTAGCGCAGGGCCAGCGTCACCAGGCAGGAGAGCCCGATGGCGCCGCCGACCTGCTGCATCGCCGTCTGCACGCCCGAGGCCAGCGACGAGTCCTGGCCGGTCACGCCGTGCAGCGCGGCGTTGCCGATGGCGGGGAAGCTGACGCCGGAGGCGAGACCGAGCACCAGCATGCCCGGCAGCACGGTGGTGGCATACGCGGAACCGACTCCGAGCCAGCTGGTCATCACCAGTCCGATTGCACATCCGACGAATCCTGCGGTGAGCAGCGGCCTGACGCCCACCCGTGGCATGAGCCCCGAGCCGATCCCGATGCCGACGCCGATGCTGAGCCCGAAGGGCACGTAGGAGAGGCCGCCCTGCAGCGGCGACCAGCCGAGGATCTGCTGCTCGAAGAGGGTGAGCAGGAAGAAGTAGCTGAAGAAGGCGGAGGCGAAGAAGAGCGTGCCGACGTTGGTCACCACGCGGGTGCGGTTGCGAAAGAAGCGCATGGGGATGAGCGGCGCATCGGAGCGGGCCTCCATCACCACCATGGCCACCAGCAGGGCCACGCCCGCGACCACCGGGAGCAGCACCTGCAGCGAACCCCACGCATCCGTCGCCGCGGCCAGCAGGCCGTCGACCAGGAGGACCAGTCCCGCCGTCCCGGTGATCACGCCCTGGACGCGCAGTCGCGCGTGCTCGCGCACCATGCGGCTCTCCGAGACCAGCCGCGGCACCGCCACCAGGGCCACGAGAGCCACGGGCAGGTTGACGAAGAAGATCCACCGCCACGAGGCCAGCCCGGTCAGCGCGCCGGAGATGACGGTGCCGGTGGTGCCGCCGAGTCCCGCCACGCCACCCCACATGCCCAGCGCCTTCATGCGCTCGCGCGGATCGGGGAAGAGCAGCGCGATGAGCCCCAGCGACGCGGGGGCGGCCAGCGCCTCGCCGAGTCCCTGCACGAAGCGCGAGGCGACGAGCATGCCCGGCACGACCGCCGCGCCGCACGTCGCCGACGCGGCGGCGAAGAGTCCCACCCCGACGAGGAAGAGGCGGCGCCGCCCCAGGATGTCGGCCATGCGGCCGCCGAGCAGCAGGAAGCCGCCGGCCATCAGCACGTAGCCGTTGACCACCCAGGCGAGACCCGACCGCGAGAAGCCGAGGTCGTGCTGGATGTGCGGCAGGGCGACGTTCACCACCGTCACGTCGAGGACGAGCATGAACTGGATCAGCGCGAGCACCCCGAGCGCCTTCCAGCGGCGCGGGTCGGGCGTGGTGCCGCTCTCCTGCTCGGTGCGGGTGTCCAGCGTGGCAGCCATGATGTGTCCTCCCGGTTCGTGGTCGGCGCCGCCGAGCGGCGCGCGCTGCGTGAGTGCTGACGGCGGGCCGGCCGGGGACTCATCGGCGCCGTCTTCCGCACCGCACTCTGCGGGTGTGAACCGGTCATCCTCTGACCGGTTTCGGCCTACGGTTCGACGAAGGCCTCGACGCCGCGCTCCGCCAGCGCGCCCTCGACGTGCTCGCCGGAGGTACATCCGTTCGCGTGCTACCCTCGGCGCCATGACTCGGCGCGGCTGGCTGCTGTTCGCCGCGATGTGCGTGATCTGGGGCATCCCGTACCTGCTCATCAAGGTCGCCGTCGCGGACGTGACCCCGGTCGCGCTGGTGTTCCTGCGCACCGCCATGGGTGCGCTGCTCCTCGTCCCCATCGCGGCGGCGCGCGGCTACCTCAAGCCGCTGCAGCCGCACTGGCGGGTTCTGCTCGTGTACACGGTCGTCGAGATCGCCGTTCCGTGGGTGCTGCTCTCCGACGCCGAGACCAAGCTGAGCAGCTCGCTGTCGGGACTGCTGGTCGCCGCCGTGCCGCTCATCGGCGCCGTGATCGCGGCCGCGCTCGGGCAGGAGCGCCTCGACCTGCGCCGGCTGGCGGGCCTGCTCGTCGGCCTCGGCGGGGTGGCTGCGCTGCTCGGGCTCGACGTGGGCAGCGGCGACGTCCGCGCGGTGGTCGAGATCGGCGTCGTCGCGGTCTGCTACGCGACCGGCCCGATCATCATCGTGCGGCGGCTGAGTCGCCTGCCCGCACTGGGCGTCGTCGCCGTCTCCCTGGCGATCGCCGCGGTGGCGTACGCGCCGGCGGCGGCGCTGCAGCTCCCGCGCGCCATGCCCGGCGGCAACGTGCTCGCGGCCATCGCGCTTCTCGGCGTCGTCTGCACCGCCCTCGCCTTCGTCGTCTTCTTCGCCCTCATCGCCGAGGTGGGACCGGTGCGCGCCACCGTGATCACCTACGTCAACCCGGCCGTCGCCGTGCTCCTCGGCGTGACCCTGCTCGGCGAGAGGTTCACCGCCGGCACCGCCGCCGGCTTCGTCCTCATCCTCGCCGGCTGCGCCCTGGCGACGCGCCGCACGCGCGAGCGCATGCCCGCCGAGGAGCCGACACCCATCGCCATGCCGACGCCGCTCGAGGTCGGCGGGGACTGAGCGCGGTCAGGTGTCGAGGTGGGCGCGCGCTCGGCGGCGGCGCCACAGGGCGACGGTGACGCCGGCGAGCACCGCGAGGGTGAAGACGGCGAAGCCGGCGATGATCGCGAGGCTGATCGGGTCGGCCGGCGTGGGGGTGGTTGCCGGAGGAGGCGGCGGCTGAGCCGGCGCGGGTGGGGCGGCATCGGCCACGGCGTCCGCAGTATCCGCCGGAGTTGGCGACAACACGGGCGTCGGGCTCGGCGCGGGGCTCGCCACGGCGGTGGCGGGATCGTTGGTGGCGGGAGCGGCTGTGGGCAGAGGGGTGGGCGACGGCGGCACCGGATGGAGCACGATGGGGGTCGCGGTGGGGGAGGGGAGCGCGGCGACGCTCTGCCGGGCCTGGCCCGAGTTGGGGTCGACCATCAGCGACGACTCGTCGACCGCCTCGAAGTCGCCGGCCGGGACGGTCTTCAGCTCGGAGAGCACGCTGTCCGACCAGCCGGGATCGGTGTCGCCCTGGAAGTACCAGTTGCTGCCGTTGTCGGCCAGAATCAGGCCGTAGTGCTTCATGGCGGTGAGGATCACCTGCGCCTGCGCCGAGAAGTGCGAGATGTCGACGCCGCTCTTGAGGCGGAAGCGCGCGCCCATCGGCGGCAGCGAGGGGTCGGAGGCGGAGCCCGCCTGGTGCCGCGCCGGCCAGATGTAGGCGGTGTCGGTGTGCTGCACCGTGAAGCGGATGGCGTGGCGGATGGCGCCCGCCTGCACCTCGCCGTAGCGCACCAGCCCCGGCAGGATGGGCAGACCCGCGGCGTCGGCGCTGGTCCAGCCGGCGGGGCGCAGCGCGTCCGAGCTGAGGCTGAAGATCGCGCCGGAGCCGGCGGTGGAGCCGGACGCCGAGTAGACCGTGTTCCAGGTCTCGTAGAGGGTGCAGGTGCTGGTGTCGACCACGAGCGCGTGCCGGTCGCCGGTGCTGCCGCTGCCGCCTTCGATCGGCGTGTCGGGTCCCAGAGGGTACGGCCCGGGGTCGCTCTCGCCGGCGTACTGGAAGGTGACCGGCACCTTCTGGTGCGAGGAGTCGACGAGCTGGAAGGGGATGCCGTACGGCACCGAGCCACCCGAGGGACCCCAGTCCGGGTGGATGAGCTGCGACGGCCCGCCGCTGGAGGCGATCCACGCCGCACTGTGGGAGTCGACCGGCAGCCCGCTGATGTCGGTGTTCCAGATGTTGTCGGCAGGAAGTGCCGGGCACGGCCCGATGCTCGGCGAGCCCGTCGCGGCGACGGGCAGCGCGGGCGTCACCGGGGTGGCCAGCAGCGCGCCGAGCACGGCGAGCAGGGGCACGCACGAACGGGAGGGCCGCATGCCCGCCAGCCTAGACGCCTCCTGTGACACCGGCCCGACGGCCGCGCAACCGCTGTGCCTCAGCCCCCGCCGGGCGCCGCGAGATGGTGCGGCTGGGTCGCCCGCGGGGTGGGCCGGAAGCGGAAGTACGCCCAGAAGCAGGTGGACAGCAGGCCGAAGCCCGTGAACATCCCGATGGCCACGGCATAGGAGCGCTGCGGCGAGAGCGCCGCCGAGGAGGCGTTCAGCACGACGTGGACGAAGAGGAACATCCCCGTCCCGAAGAGGGCCAGCCAGACGCCGCGACGCCAGGCCCAGAGGTGCTCGCCGTCGAGGAAGCGCAGCGGCATCAGGCTGAACACCAGGGAGGTCATGCCTCCCAGGAACACCGAGGCCATGGCGCTGCTCAGCACCACCAACGGGAACACGGTGTGCGCCTCGGCCGCCGACCGCACCGGCGTCCAGAGCAGCCACATGGCCAGGCTGGTGGCCAGGATGACGCCGAAGGCGACGGCCGTCATGCGTCCCCTGTGGTGGCGCGGCAATGCGCCGGTCCCCGCCACCGCGAAGCCGACCATCACGCCGTACATGTATCCCGGCTGTGCGGTGGTGATGCGCGAGAGCAGCACGCACAGCACGGCGATGGCGATGCCGCCGCGGTAGATGTGGAAGGCGCCGCGCTCTCCGGTGAGCCGCCGCGCATGCTGCGCGTGCACCCAGGAGTAGAGGAAGGTGGTCAGCGAGATCGCCGCCAGCGCGCCCAGCACGGTCTCCACCGAGGCGACGTTGAAGCCGAGGTTGGGGTCGAGCAGCCCGCTGAGCAGGCTGCTGCCCAGCAGCACCGCCGCGATCGCCCAGCGCGGTGCGGATCGCGCGGGCTGGGCCACGCGGGTCGCCGCGCGCCGGAAGCGGGTGAACCAGCCCATCACCTCGTCGTAGTGGGCCTGCAGCGTGCTGTTGAAGAGCTGCGCGGGAAAGGCGACGACCAGCAGCATGCCCGCTGCCAGCGCCGCGCTGCGGACGAGGTCGAGGGCGCTCCAGGGGAGTTGGTTCAGCGCACGAAGCGTCGCCGGCACCGACGGCCCCTGCGGGATGAGCACGATCGACTCCAGCTTGATGGGCACCGACGTGTAGTAGCAGAGAGATTTGATGTAGACGTGCTGCGTCTGGTGGCCGCCGGCGTCGGTCAGCCAGATGTAGCCGTCGAAGGGTGCAGGCGGCGCGCTGCTGTCCGTGTTCCCCGTGCAGTACGTCGCCTGCGACCACACCAGCGGGTTGGCCGGCTTGTCGAAGGTGGTGGTGGCGTTGATGCAGGTCGCGTCGCACAGCGGCCCCGTGCTGGCACCGACCGAGACGGGGAAGACCGGGTTGCCGGTCCAGTGGAGGGTGACGTCGGCATGGGGTCCGTTCTGCGCCACCTGCGAGGCGTGATCGACCTCGGTGAGCTGGAAGGGCTGCGACGAGCCGCAGGAGGAGAGCGCCAGCGCCGCCACCGCGAACGGCAGCAGCGCCAGCGCTCGACGGATGCGAGCAAGTCGGTGCATCCCGACCCTCTCGACGAGGTCGTGTGCAGAGTGGCTAGGTGCGCTTGGCGTAGTCGGCGAAGCCCTGCCAGTCGATGACCACCATGGCCTCGTCACCGACCACCCAGGCGTCGTGTCCCGGCGCGGCGATCATCACGTCGCCGGGCCCGAACTCGTCCTCGGTGCCATCGTCCATGCGGACGCGCATGCGTCCCGAGATGACGTAGCCCGCGTGCGCGCCCTGGCAGCTCTCGGTCTTGGCGATCGGCTTGACGTCCTTCGACCAGCGCCAGCCCGGCTTGAAGATCGCCCGGCCCACGATGCTCTCGCCGCCGACGTTGACGATCTGCAGCTCGCCGCTGTCGTTCTCGAAGGGGCGCACCTCGTCCGGTGTGTCGAGGCTCTTGCGCAGCAGTCCACCCGTGTTCGTCGGCATCGCGTGTCCCCCATGGTGCTGCCGGCTGCCCCGGCAAGGATGAGCTGGCACAGTCTGCGCCGGGCCCCGTGCAACCGCAATCCCCGCACCTCAGCGTCCCGAGCGGTGTCCTCGCTCGGCCATGCGGCGGCGCTGCGGGCCCACCGTGTAGCGGGGGTCGAGCGCCGACGCGCTCCCGGCGGTGAACACCGACCAGCGCTCGCACATGGCGCCTGCCAGCACGGCAAGGCCGCCCAGGGAGGCGACGGCGCGCCGCCGGCCGCCGACCGCGACGCCCAGCGCGCCGCCCGCGGTGAGGAGCTTGGCGGCGCGCCCGAAGCGACCGGGGCCGCCCGTCTCGTAGGGCTCCGCGACGTCCGATGGAAGGCGTCGTTGCAGGGTCTCCGCGGCTGCCAGCTCCAGGGCCGCGCCGGCCACCGTCAGGGTCCGCGCCATTGCGGCGTCCCTCGTCGGGGTGAGCAGGCAGGCGGCCGCTCCCGCGGAGGCGAGCGAGCTTCCCGCGAAGACGAAGGGCAGCTCCTGGCGCGCCTCGTGCCACGCCGGCACCGCGGTGTCGGACAGCAGCACCGCGGTGTACGTCGCCAGCGGTGCACCGAGCAGCGCTCCGCCCACCTCTGCTGCGCGCCGCACGCGCGGGAGGATCCCCAGGACCTCACACGCCGTCGCCGCACCCACCGCCGTCCCGGCTGCGGAGAGGATCCAGCTGCCCACGCTCATCGGCGAGGTCGGCTTGAAGACGCGCAGCATGTTGTAGAAGCGTCGAGGCACCCCGAGATCCTTGATGAGCAGCACGGGGCTGACCGACACCCCTGCGAAGGCGGTGAACAGCGCCCGCCGCGCCAGCGCGTGGTTGCCCTGCGCCCGCGCCGCCGCCGCCAGCATCGCCGAGGCCCCTGCCAGCCCGCCGGTGAAGAGGTAGACCCCGATCTCCGGCGTCCACACCGGCTCCTTGAGCACCGGCTGCCCGTAGTAGGACGTTGGTGTCATCTCCGGCACCAACGCGACCTCGCCGCGTCCGCTGCGCCGTCGCCGTCGCCCCTCGGGGATGCCCGGCTGCGCCGTCCGCTCGACGTCGGTCACCGGTCGCGCAGGAAGGCGGCCGCGACACCCGCGACCATGGTCAGCGCGGCTGCCGCCGCGGCGCCCCACATCTCGCCGAGATGCCTGGTGGTCACCACCGGGTCGGGCGGCAGGCCGTACACCTCGGGCTCGTCGAGCAGCAGGAAGAAGGCACCGAAGCCGCCCACGCCGTCGTCCCGGTCGCGACCGTAGAGCCGCGCCTGCGACACGCCGCGACGGTGCAGCGTCTGCACCCGCTCGTCGGCGAGGCGGAGCAGCTGGTCGACGGGGCCGTACTGGATCGACTTGGTCGGGCATGCCTGCGCGCAGGCAGGCTCCATGTCGACGCGCTGCCGGTGGTAGCACAGCGTGCACTTCCAGGCGCGGCCGTCCTCCTCGCGGCGATCGATGACCCCGAAGGGACAGGCGGGCACGCAGTAGCCGCAGCCGTTGCACACGTCCGGCTGGACGAAGACGGTGCCGAACTCGGTGCGCGTCAGCGCTCCGGTGGGGCACACGTCGAGGCAGGCGGCGTTCGAGCAGTGCTTGCACACGTCGCTCGACATCAGCCAGCGGAAGCCGTCGCCGCCCTGCGCGCCGGCCATGGGCAGCGGCCTGGTCTGCTCGATGAAGGCGACGTGGCGCCAGGTGTTGGCGCCCAGCGCCTCGGTGTTGTCGTACGACTTCCCGGTGAAGCGGAGCCCGTCCTCGGGGACGTGGTTCCACTCCTTGCAGGCCACCTCGCAGGCCTTGCACCCGATGCAGATCGAGGTGTCGGTGAAGAAGCCCATCCGCCGCGGGGTGCCGTCGGGCTCGTGGGCGGCGACGTCGACGTCGTGGCTGACGATGGTGGGGAGGGTGCTCATGTGCTCATGCCCGCCTTGCGCCGGTAGTCCTCGACGAGCCGCAGCAGCGCTGGGCCTCGCGGCCGCCGCCCCGGACGGATGTCGCAGGTGATCGCCTTCGACTCCTGGATGTGGGTGTTGGGGTCGAGGGCCAGGTGCCAGAGGTCGTTCGCCGAGTCCCCGGTCGAGGCCCCGTTGCCGCCCCAGTGATACGGCAGGCCGACGACGTGCACGTCGCGCCCGTCCACGCGAAGCGGGCGGATGCGCTCGGTGACCAGCACCCGCGCCTCGATGGCGGCGCGCGCGCTGACGATGGTCGCCCAGCCCGCGTGCTGCAGCCCGCGCTCCGCGGCCAGCTCCGGCGAGACCTCGCAGAAGAAGGCCGGCTGCAGCTCGCTGAGGTAGTCGAGGAAACGGGTCATCCCGCCCGCGGTGTGGTGCTCCGTCAGTCGATAGGTGGTGGCGACGTAGGGGTAGGTGGCCGTCGCCGCCGGGGTGGGGTCGTCGGGCGGATGGTTGAAGGGGTCGAGGGGATGGACGATCGTCTGCCGCGCCGGGTTGGACGTGACGTCGGGGTACAGCGCGTTGCGCACGACCGTCTCCACCGGCTCGTAGTGGGTGGGGAAGGGGCCGTCCTTGAGGCCGTCGGGCACGTAGAGCCACGCCTTCCCGTCCGCCTGCATGATGAACGGCTCGGTGCCGCTCAGCGCGTCCTCGGCCTTGGCGCCCTCCTCCGGCTGGAAGGTCGGCGGCTTGTCGAGGGTGAAGTCCGGCTGGTCCTCTCCCGTCCATCGACCCTGCTGCCGGTCCCACCACACGTACCGCTTGCGCTCGCTCCAGGGGTCGCCACCCGGGTCGGCACCGGCGCGGTTGTAGAGGATGCGCCGGTTGTCGGGCCAGGCCCAGGCCCACTCGGGTGCCACCCAGCTCTGCTCGGTGTGCGGCCTGCGGCGCGCCGTCTGGTTGACGCCGTCCGCGTAGCTGCCGGAGTAGATCCAGCAGCCGCACACCGTGCTGCCGTCGGCCTGGAGCTCCTTGTAGCCGCTCAGGAACCGGTGGCCGGGACCCCAGCCGCTGATCTCCTGCAGCACCGAGTCGGCGCTGGGCTCGGCGATGCGGCCCTCGGTGGGGTAGTCCCACGCGAGGTCGCGGATGCCCCTGTCCATGTCGTCGCCGGAGCCGTGCAGCTTCTCCTTGATGATCCGCCCCAGGTGGAAGGCGAACCACAGCTCGCTGCGGCAGTCCTGCTTGGGCTCGACCGCCGCGTGGTGCCACTGCAGCAGGCGCTGGGTGTTGGTGAAGGAGCCGCTCTTCTCCACGTGCGCCGCGGCGGGGAGGAAGAACACCTCGGTGGGGATCTCCTCGGTGCGCAGCTCGCCCGTCTCGATCTCGGGGCCGTCGCGCCAGAAGGTCGCCGCCTCGATCTCCACGAAGTCGCGCACCACCATCCAGTCGAGGTTGGCCATGGCCATGCGGTCGAACTTGCCGTTGGCCGAGCCCACCGAGGGGTTCTCCCCGAGGACGAAGAAGCCCTTGACGCCGCCCTCCAGCATGCCCTTGGTGAAGGTGTAGGCGGAGTGGTCGGCGTCGATGCGGGGGAGGCGGTCGAAGCACCAGTCGTTGTCCCGGGTCGCGGCGTCCCCGTAGTACGCCTTCATCAGGGAGACGAAGTACTTCTCCATGTGGCCCCAGTAGCCGGAGGGCGGCGCGTTCTTGCGGATGTAGTCCTCGTAGTCGCGGTACTGCTCGCTGTGCGGCATGGGGATGTAGCCGGGCAGCAGGTTGTAGAGCGTGGGGATGTCGGTCGACCCCTGGATGCTGGCGTGCCCGCGAAGGGCGAGGATGCCGCCGCCGGTGCGGCCGATGTTGCCCAGCAGGGTCTGGATGATGGCGGCGGTGCGGATGTACTGAACGCCCACCGAGTGCTGCGTCCAGCCCACCGCGTAGGCGAAGGCGGTGGTGCGATCGCGCCCCGAGTTGCGGCAGATGGTGTCTGCAACCTTGAGGAAGAGCGACCGGGGGATGCCGCAGACCTGCTCGACCATCTCAGGCGTGTAGCGCCGGTAGTGCTTCCTGAGCAGCTGGAACACGCAGCGCGGGTGCTCCAGCGAGCGGTCCTGCTGCGGCTCGGCGTGCTCCAGCTTGACGCCGCCCGAGCCGGTGTCCTCGGCCCAGGAGTGGTCGCCTCCCTGCTCGCGCTGGCCCGCGGCGCTGGCGGGCGTCATGCCCTGGTACGACCAGGTGCCCACGTCGTAGGTGCCCTTCTCGGCGTCGAAGCCGCTGAAGACGCCACCCAGGTCCTCCGTGTCGCGGAAGTCCTGGTTCACGATCGTCGCCGCGTTGCTGTACTCGACGACGTAGTCGTGGAACCAGAGGTCGTTCTCCAGGATGTGGTTGACGATGCCGCCCAGGAAGGCGATGTCGCTGCCGGGGCGGATGGGGACGTGGATGTCGGCCAGCGCGCTGGTCCTGGTGAAGCGGGGGTCGACGTGGATGACCGTGGCGCCGCGCTCCCTGGCCTCCATCACCCACTGGAAGCCGACCGGGTGGCACTCGGCCATGTTGGAGCCTTCGATGACGATGCAGTCAGCGTGCTGCAGATCCTGCTGGAAGGTGGTCGCGCCGCCTCGCCCGAAGCTCGTCCCCAAACTGGGGACCGTGGACGAGTGTCATATTCGCGCCTGGTTCTCGACCTGGACCACGCCCAGGCCGGTGAACAGCTTCTTCAGCAGGTAGTTCTCCTCGTTGTCGAGGGTGGCGCCCCCCAGCGAGGCGATCCCCAGGGTGCGGTTCTGCAGGCCGCCCTCCCAGGTGGCGCGCCGGGTGGCGATCACCCGGTCGGCGATCATGTCCATGGCGCGGTCGAGGGGCAGCTCCTCCCACTCGGTGCCGAAAGGCCGGCGGTACTTCACCCGGTACTCGCGCGCGGGCCCGGTCACCAGGCTCCGGCTGGCGGCGCCCTTGGGGCAGAGCCGGCCGCGGGAGATGGGGCTGTCGGGGTCGCCCTCGATCTGCACCACCTCGCCGTCCTTGACGTAGACCCTCTGGCCGCAGCCGACCGCACAGTACGGGCAGATGGAGGGCACGACCCGGTCGGCGTCGGCGATGCGGGCGCGCAGCCGCTGGGTGGCCGGGGAGTGGACGGCGCTGCCGAGGCCGAGGTGGTCCCCCGTGGTGACCTGGCGCAGCAGCGGCCAGCGGCGGGCGAGCTGGAGGGGACGCATGCCCCCAGCAAAGCACCCCGGGGCCGGGGTGCACAACGCCACCGCGCGGCGACAGCGCCTCGACGCTCCTTCGACGCGCTGCACGCGGGGCGTGACCACGGCGTTACAGCACGTGTGACATCCCGTGGCAGGTTCGCGGGCGCCGCGTCAGCACCTCTCCCGGACGATTCCCCCAGCGCCGCAGCCGGCGCACGAGATACGCATGGAGTCTGGGGGGACCAATGCCCGCGACCTTCGGGTGGAGCTGGGATTTCCGGCAGTCAGGGCGGCGCGCTGCCGTTGCGGCTGCCCTCGTGGGTTGCGGAGCGACGCTGCTCGGGCCCGCGGTCACGCCGGTGGCGGCGAGCTACGGCGGCGCGCCGACCTCGGTGATCGTGCGGGAGAGCCCGTCGGCGAACGGCGCCGCCGAGAACCTCGTCACCCAGCTGGGCGGGCACGTCACCCGCCGGCTCGACATCATCGACGGCTTCGTGGCCACGGTGGCGAGCAACGACGTCAACCGGCTGCGTGCCGTGCCCGGCGTCTTCGAGGTCACCGGCGACGCGCCCCTGACCCTCGACTCGACGTCGTACGACCCGACCACCGACCCCACCTCGCTGTACAACACGGCGCGGACCGTCGGCGCCGTGAGCTACTGGCGGAACGGCTTCACCGGCAAGGGCGTCGACGTCGCCCTGATCGACTCCGGCGTCGCCCCGGTGAACGGCCTGACCACGCCGGGCAAGGTCGTCAACGGCCCCGACCTTTCGTTCGACTCGCAGGCGCCGAACCTGCAGTACCTCGACGCCTACGGGCACGGCACCCACATGGCCGGCATCATCGCCGGACGTGACGACGCCGTCGTCCCGGGCAGCAACTACGCCGGCGACAGCACCGACTTCCTGGGCGTCGCGCCCGACGCACGCATCGTCAACGTCAAGGTCGCCGACGCGGGCGGCGCCGTCGACGTGTCCCAGGTCATCGCCGCCATCGACTGGGTGGTGCAGCACAAGAACGACAACGGCCTCAACATCCGCGTCCTCAACCTGTCGTTCGGCACCGACAGCACCCAGCCGTACACCCTCGACCCGCTCGCCTACGCGGCCGAGGTCGCCTGGCGCAACGGCATCGTGGTGGTCGCCGCGGTGGGCAACGACGGCGCCAACGCGCTCGGCGTGTCCGATCCTGCGGACGATCCCTACGTCCTGGCGGTCGGCGCGGTCGACACCCAGGGCACGGTGAGCCCGTCCGACGACACCGTGGCCACCTTCTCCAGCGCCGGCAACGGCACGCGCAACCCCGACCTGGTCGCGCCCGGCGTCCACATCGCCAGCCTGCGCGACCCCGGCTCGACCATCGACCGTCAGTTCGGCGCCACCGCCACGGTGGGCACGCGCTTCTTCCGTGGCAGCGGCACCTCGCAGGCCACCGCGGTGATGTCCGGCGCGGCCGCCCTGGCCATCCAGCAGCACCCCAACTTCACGCCCGACATGATCAAGCGCCTGCTCACCAAGACGGCGAGCACGCTGTCCACGCAGTCCCTCTCGCTGCTCGGGCTGATCAGCGTCAGCCAGCCCGTCTCGCCGACCCTGCAGGGCAGCGGTGAGGTGAACCTGCGCAACGCCATCGAGGCCGGGGTGTCGACGTCCTACGTGCAGACGTGGCCGCAGTCCACCGGCACCGGAACGCTCGAGGGTTCGCGCGGCTCGCTGCACGTGACCCAGAACGGCGTGACCCTGACCGGCGAGCAGGACATCTTCGGCGACGCCTGGAACTCCGCCAACATGGCGGCGCTGGAGGCGGCGAGCCAGTCCTGGTCGGGCGGCGTCTGGAACGGCCAGACCTGGTCGGGCCAGTCGTGGAGCGGCCAGTCCTGGAGCGGTCAGTCGTGGTCCGGGCAGACCTGGAGCGGCCAGAGCTGGTCGGGCCAGTCGTGGAGCAGCCAGAGCTGGTCGAGCCAGTCGTGGAGCGGGCAGTCCTGGAGTGGCCAGAGCTGGAGCGGCCAGTCGTGGTCGGGCCAGAGCTGGTCCGGGCAGAGCTGGTCGGGCCAGAGCTGGTCGACCGCCGACTGGAGCTGACCGAGCAGTCCCATCCATCGCAACCAGGAGGCCGGGTGGCAGCAGCCACCCGGCCTCCTTCTCATGTCCAGGACGTGCAGTCACCCTGGTGGCGTTGTGGGGGAACGCAATCGGCGTTGCTGTCACATATGGCATGTACTCTGCGCTGCGCGACTGCACTGCGTGTGCCGTGGCGCGCCGGCGCCGCCGGGCGTGAGTGGTGTCCATGCCGGCCATCCGGCTGTCAAAACCGGCTCCCCTCGTGCGTGCTGGCGGCGCCTCCTCGCCGGCCTTCATCGCCGTGCTGGGGTTGTCACCAAGCTGTAACGGGGCCGGTCGTGCACCGCTTCTCAACACGCAATTCACAGCCTGCTCCGTTCCGCCCAATCGGGGCGGCGGGAATTGTCCACAGTTTCAACAGGGACGGAGTCCTTAAGACTGTGCGTTCCGCCTCCGGGGCGCCGTGCTCAGCCGCGGTTAAGGCGGGATTACCAACCCGTTGACAGCGGATGAAGGGGCGGACGTACACTCGCATCCCTCATGGACGACAGCAGCGCCGACGTCCGCCTCTCGCATCCCGCTCCGCGCCGTGTGTGCGCGCGCCGCGGCTGCAATGCCACCGTCAAGAAGCCGACGGCGAAGTACTGCTCGGTGCAGTGCTGCTCGCTGGACCCGGAGCGGCTCGAGAAGCTGCGCACCCAGGCGCGGCTCTCCAGCCGTCGCACCGTGCTGCCCATGGCGCGCCAGCTGCAGATGAGCTTCGCGCCGGCCAACCCGGAGGACATGCTCAACTCCCTCTGCGAGGGGCGCGAGGACGTGCCCGCGGGGATGCGCCGCCTGGTCGTCTGATCTCTCCCGCCGGCGGCCCTGCCAGCCTCTGCCCCCTCGGCGGGGCCGCCACTTCTCCCCGGCGCGGAGGGCACGCCAACCGACGGCTGGCGTGGGGGTGGTGCTCCCCCGAACTTTGCGCGCGTCAGCGCGCGGCGGGGGGAACGCTGGCCTTCGGCCGTACTCCAGCGGCGAAGGCTGGCGTGGGGGTGCTCCCCCGAACTTTGCGCGCGTCAGCGCGCAGGTAGAATGCGGGCCCATGCCCGACCAGGACGTCGACGACGCCGCCGAGGCCGGCCTGCCCGTCGAAGGGCCGGTCGAGCCCACCCTCGACATCCTGCGCCACAGCTCGGCGCACCTCATGGCCGCGGCCGTCGTCGAGCTCTTCCCCGGCGCGCAGTACGACGTCGGCCCCGCCATCGCCGACGGCTTCTTCTACAACTTCCGCCTTCCCGGCGGCGCCACCTTCAGCGAGCAGGACCTCTCGCGCATCGAGAAGCGCATGAAGCAGAAGGCGGCGCAGCGCATCCCCTTCGTCCGCGAGGTGATGCCGCGCAGCGCCGCACGCGAGATGTTCCAGGCGATGGGCCAGGACTTCAAGGTCGACATCATCGACCGCATCCCGGCCGACGTCGAGCAGGTCGGCGTCTACCGCACCGGCGAGTTCGTCGACCTCTGCCGCGGGCCGCACGTGCCCGACAGCTCCTGGCTCAAGGCGGTGAAGCTGCAGCGCGTGGCCGGCGTCTACTGGCGCGGCGACGAGCGCAACGAGCAGCTGCAGCGCGTCTACGGCACCGCCTGGTTCAGCGACGAGGAGCTGCAGCAGTACCTCGACCGCATCGCCGAGGCGGAGCGCCGCGACCACCGCCGCCTCGGTCGCGAGCTGGACCTCTTCTCCTTCCCCGACGAGATCGGCAGCGGCCTGGCCGTGTTCCATCCGCGCGGCGGCCTGATGCGCCGGATCATGGAGGACTACTCGCGGCAGCGGCACGAGGCCGCGGGCTACGAGTTCGTCAACTCGCCGCACATCACCAAGAGCGACCTCTTCGAGACCTCGGGCCATCTCGACTGGTTCGCCGAGAGCATGTTCCCGCCCATGGAGCTGGACGGTGGCACGCGCTACTACCTCAAGCCCATGAACTGCCCGTTCCACATCCTCATCTTCCGGAGCCGCCAGCGCAGCTACCGGGAGCTGCCCCTGCGACTCTTCGAGTTCGGCTCGGTGTACCGCTACGAGAAGTCGGGCGTGGTGCACGGCCTCACCCGGGTGCGCGGGATGACCCAGGACGACGCGCACATCTTCTGCACCCGCGAGCAGCTCGCCTCGGAGCTGCACTCGCTGCTCGTCTTCGTGCTCGGGCTGCTCCGCGACTTCGGTCTCAGCGACTTCTACCTGGAGCTCTCCACCAAGCCGGAGGACAAGGCGGTGGGCACCGACGACGAGTGGGACGAGGCCACCGAGGCGCTGCGCCAGGCCGCGCAGGCGATGGAGCTGGAGCTGGTCATGGACGAGGGCGGCGGCGCCTTCTACGGGCCCAAGATCTCGGTGCAGGCGCACGACGCGATCGGGCGCACCTGGCAGATGTCGACGATCCAGGTCGACTTCCAGGAGCCGCAGCGCTTCGGCCTGGAGTACGTCGGCGCGGGAGGCGAGCGGCAGCGGCCGATCATGATCCACCGCGCGCTCTTCGGCTCCATCGAGCGGTTCTTCGGCGTCCTCGTCGAGCACTACGCGGGCGACTTCCCGCTCTGGCTGGCGCCCGTGCAGTGCGAGATCGTCCCGGTGCAGGACAACGTCCCCGAGGTGATGGACTTCGTCCACGAGGTCGCCGCGCAGCTGCGCGCCGCCGGCCTGCGCGCGGAGGTGAGTGACCATCCCGGAGTGCGCATGTCGAAGCGCGTCCGCGACGCGGAGCTGCGCCACGTGCCCTACGTGGTGGTCATCGGCAAGCAGGACGTCGAGGCGGCCACCGGGCGCATCCGGGTGCGCGACACCCGGCTGCCCGCCGAGGAGGCGATCAGCGAGATGGCGGTGGCGGAGCTGGTGGAGAAGCTCCGCGCCGAGGCGGCGCTGCGGGGGCCCGAGGCGGTGCCGCGCCGCGCCTCCTGAGTGGCCGCCGCCCCCAGGCTCGCCTGGGCACGCCCTGGCCCAGGGCGACGGGAAGGGGAAGGTGCTATATTCCGCCCCCGGACCCCCTGGCCGGGGGCCGCAAAGATGCCGGGTCCGGTGCCCGGCACACCTCCCGGGCCCGCCTTGGAGGTCCAGAAACCGTCCACTGGATAGCGGTCGCTGTCCAGTTTTTCGTTTTTCTGGAGGATTCGACAGATCGCATTCCGTGAGCTCCGCATCAACGAGCAGATCCGCATCCCGCACGTCCGCCTCTTCGACGACACCACCAACGAGGCGTTCGGCATCGTCCCCATCGAGAAGGCCCGCCAGATCGCCCAGGAGCGCGAGCTGGACCTGGTCGAGGTGGCTCCCCAGGCCCAGCCCCCGGTGGCCCGTCTCATGGACTACGGTCGGTTCAAGTTCGAGGCGCTCAAGCGCGAGAAGGAGAGCCGGCGGGAGCACAACGTCGTCCGCCTGAAGGAGATGAAGCTCCGGCCCAAGATCTCGGAGCACGACTTCCAGACCAAGTTCGGCTACGTCCGGCACTTCCTCCAGGAGGGCGACAAGGTCAAGCTGACGATCATGTTCCGGGGCCGCGAGATGGTCCACCAGGAATACGGTCGCCGCCTGCTCGACCGCATGGCCAACGAGCTCAAGGAGATCGCCAGCATCGAGCGCAGCCCTCTGGTGGAGGGCCGCAACATGATCATGATCCTCAGCCCGATGGCGAAGAAGCAGCCCAAGATCCAGGCCCCGCAGACGCAGGCGGCGCCGCAGGCCGCAGCAGCCACGTCCGCCACATCCGAGCCGCCGTCAGGGAACGGCGCCTCGGCCACCCGGAGCACCAGCAGCGATGCCCAAGATCAAGACGCATAAGGGGACGCAGAAGCGCTTCCGCGTCACCGCCACCGGCAAGGTGATGCGCCGCCACGCGCAGATGTCCCACCTCCTCGAGAAGAAGAGCCAGAAGCGCAAGCGGCTGTACGGCACCCAGCACGAGGTCGCGCCGTCGGACGTGCGCGAGGTGCTGCGCGCCGCGCCGTACCTCGGCAAGCAGTAGGAGGACTGACGATGGCACGTGTCAAGCGCGGCGTCACCGCACGCGCCCGCCACAAGAAGGTCCTCGAGCTCGCCGAGGGGTTCAGCGGCACCCACCGCCGCCTCTTCAAGCCCGCCAACGAGGCGGTGATGCACTCGCTGGCCTACGCCTACCGCGACCGCAAGCAGCGCAAGGGCGACATGCGGTCGCTGTGGATCGCGCGCATCAACGCCGCGGCGCGGCAGAACGGCCTCGCCTACAACCAGTTCATGCACGGCCTCAAGGCCGCGGGCGTCGAGGTCAACCGCAAGATGCTGGCGGAGATCGCCGTGCACGACGCCGCCGCGTTCACGAGCCTGGTCGAGCTGGCGCGCGGGTCGCTGCCCACCGCGTGAGCTCCGGCACCGTGGCGCCGGACGAGGCACCGCACGAGGTGGCGGCGCGTGCGCTCTCGGAGATCGAGGGCGCGCGTGACCTGCAGGAGCTGGATCGGATCCGGGCCCGCTACCTGGGCCGCAAGGACGGCCTGCTCACCCTGCATCGCCGCAACCTGGGCAGGATCACCGACCCCGAGGCCAAGCGACAGCTGGGCCAGACCGTCAACGAGCTGGTCGCCCGTGTCGAGGACGCGCTCGCCGAGGCGCACGCCGTCCTGCTCCAGCAGGCCGAGGAACGGGCGCTCCGCGACGAGGCCATCGACCTCACCGTCCCGGCCCCGCCGCTGCGGAGGGGCGCCCTCCACCCGGTGACCCGCGCCGCCCGCGACATCCGCCGCATCTTCGGGCATCTCGGCTACACGGCGGTGGGCGGGCCCGAGATCGAGTACGACCGCTACAACTTCGAGCTGGTCAACCAGCCGGAGGGCCATCCCGCCCGCGACCTGCAGGACACCTTCTACGTCGACGACGCGCGGCTGCTGCGCACGCACACCTCCCCGGTGCAGATCCGCGCCATGGTGGCGCTGGGCGCGCCGCTCAAGGTGATCGTGCCCGGCAAGACCTACCGCCGCGACAACGACCCCACCCACTCCCCGATGTTCCACCAGGTCGAGGGGCTGTACGTCGACGAGGACGTCTCCCTGGCCGACCTGAAGGGCACGCTGGAGTTCTTCGCGCGTTCCATGTTCGGCCCCTCGCGCGCCATCCGCCTGCGGCCGCATCACTTCCCCTTCACCGAGCCCTCGCTGGAGGTGGACGTCTCCTGCATGGTCTGCGGCGGCGACGGCTGCGGCACCTGCAAGGGGAGCGGCTGGATCGAGATCCTCGGCTCCGGCATGGTGCATCCCGAGGTGCTGCGCAACGGCGGCGTCGATCCGGACCGCTACAGCGGCTTCGCCTTCGGCATGGGCATCGAGCGCATCGCCCAGCTCGCCTACGGCATCGACGACGTCCGCCTGCTCTACGAGAACGACGTCCGCTTCATCCGCCAGACGTGAAGACCTCGCTGCGCTGGCTGCGCGACTACGCGCCCCTCGACGCGCCGCTCCACCAGCTGGCCCAGGCGCTGGTGGACACCGGCACCGAGGTCAACGAGGTGCACCGCACCGCCGAGGGCGTGATCGTGGCCCGCATCCTGGCCCTGGAGAAGGTGCCCGAGTCGACCCGGGGCGTGCAGTTCGCCGACATCGAGGTGGCCGGCGGGGAGACCATCCGCGTCCTCACCGGCGCCCAGAACCTCCGCGTCGGCGACCTGGTGCCCTACGCGCCGCCGGGCACGCTGCTCCCCGGCTGGGAGAAGCCGCTCGAAGTTCGTGCCATGTTCGGTGGCAAGTACCACTCGCCCGGCATGCTCTGCAGCGCGGTCGAGCTGGCCGTCGGCGACGACGCGGAGGGCATCCTCGTCCTCGACCACGGCACCCCCGGCCAGGCGGTGCACGAGGTGCTCGACCTCGACGCGGTGCTGGAGATCGAGGTCACCCCCAACCGCCCCGACTGCCTCTGCCACCTGGGCATCGCCCGCGAGCTGGCGGCGGCGCTGGCCGAGCCCCTGCGCGAGCCGCCTGCGGAGGTGCCCGAGGCGCTCGTCTCGGTGACGCCCATCGAGGGCCGCACCACGGTGCGCGTCGACGACCCCTCGGGCTGCCCTCGCTTCATGGCGCGGGTCATCGAGGACGTCGTCATCGGCGACTCGCCGCAGTGGATGCAGCGCCGCCTGCGCGCCATCGGGCTTCGCCCCATCAACAACGTCGTCGACGTCACCAACTACGTGGCGGCTGAATGGGGCCAGCCGCTGCACGCCTTCGACTTCGACCGGTTCGTCGCCGCCATCCCCGGCGGGTCGCAGAGCGCCGACGTCGTGGTGCGTCGCGCCCGCGCCGGCGAGAAGCTGCTCTGCCTCGACGACGTCGAGCGCACCCTTGCGGACGGCGACATGGTCGTCTGCGCGGGCGAGCGCGCGGTGTCCCTGGCCGGGGTGATGGGCGGCAAGGACACGGCGGTCGACGCCAGGACGCGCACGGTGCTGCTGGAGGCGGCCGCCTGGCACGGCCCCACCATCCGGGCGACGTCGCGCCGCCTGTCGCTGCGCACCGACGCAAGCGGGCGCTACGAGAAGGGACTCAGCGACACGCTGCCCCCGCTGGCCCTGGAGCGCGCCGCCGCCCTGATCGCCGAGCTCGGCGCCGGGCGCGTCCTCCGCGGCACCGTCGACGCGCACCCCGCGCCTCTCCCACCGATCCCGGCCATCGAGGTGCCCTCGGGCTTCCTGCAGCGCGTGCTGGGAATGCCCGTCGACGCCTCCGAGGCCGCCACCGCGCTGGCTCGCCTGGGCTTCGCCGTGGAGCAGGAGGGCGACGCCCTGCGTGCGGCGCCACCGCACTTCCGCCGCGACGTCACCATCCCCGTCGACGTCGTCGAGGAGGTGGGACGCTCGCTCGGCTACGCGCGCGTGCCGGCGACCATCCCGGGCCGGCGCAGCCCGATCCGCGCTCTCGCCCCCGCGGTGCCGCTGGAGGACCGGGTCCGCGACGTCGCCACCGGAGCCGGCTTCGACGAGGCGATCACCTTCGCCATGCAGTCGCCGGCGCTGGCCCAGCGCATCACCGGGATGGGGGAGGAGCGCACCCCCATCCGGCTGCGCAACCCGCTCAGCGAGGACGGCAGCGTGATGCGCATCAGCCTGCTGCCCGGCCTTCTGCAGGCGCTGTCCGGCAACCTCAACCGCGGCGTGCCCGAGGTGTCGCTGTTCGAGATCGGCCGCGCCTTCTGGGAGGGCGAGCGGGCGGTGCCGCCCCTGGGCACCACCCCGGACGGCAAGGACGCCGCCTACACCCCGCTGCCCGCGGAGCCGCTGTTGCTGTCACTTGTGTCACAGACCGGTGAAAGCGGTGGCGACGCTGCCGCGGCCCGTCTTCGCCACATCCAGTCGGTGCTAGCTTGGCTCGGCCATGAGCTTGCGGGAGTGTCCCTTGCGGTGGAGCCGATGAGCGTCGCCGGCCTGCGTCCAGGACGGAGCGGACGCCTGCGCGCCGACGGCCACGAGGTCGGCGTGATCGGCGAGCTGACCGCCGAGCTGGTCGAGCAGCTGGACCTGCGCGGCCGGGTCGCCGTCGCCGAGCTGCGCCTCGACGCCGTCGCGCCGGAGACGCCGCGCCTGCCCCGCTTCCGCGCCCCGGCGCGGTATCCAGCCGTGATCCAGGACCTCGCCGTCGTCGTCGCCGCCGAGCAGCGCGCCGACCAGGCGCTGGCCGCGGTTCGCGAGGCGGGCGGTTCGCTGCTGGAATCCGCCGAGCTCTACGACGAGTATCGCGGCGAGGGACTCGCCGGGCGCAAGGGCTGGACCTTCCGCATGACCTATCGCGCGCCCGACCGGACCCTCACCGGTGCCGAGGCGCAGCAGATCCACGACGCCATCGCACTCGCGCTGCGCGTGCGCGTCGGCGCGGAGGTGCGCAGATGAGCAGTCTCTCCATCGACCTGATCGCCGTCTTCCTGATCATCGTCAACGTGCTGCTGGGATGGCGTTTCGGCATCCTGGGACGCGCGCTGGCACTGGGCGGGCTGTACGGCGGGGTCGCCGCGGCGACGGCCATGTCCTCGCGGCTGCTGCGGCTCTTCGGTGGCGGCGGCGCGGCCAACGACCTCTACGCAACCGCCTGGACCTTCATCGCCGTGGTGTTCGGCGTGGTGGCCATGGTCGAGATCCTCGGCGCGCTCTACCGCGACCGCGTCGAGAAGGTGATCTCGCTGATGTTCGACCGCACCACCGGCATCGTCGCCGGTCTCGTCGTGGGGCTGTTCCAGGCGGCCATCGTGGTCATGGTGGCGCTCGCGGTGGGCAACGCCCAGACCAGCGGCCCCGGCGAGAAGCTCCCCAGCGAGCACGGTGATACTGCCAACGCTGTCTACAAGTCGGTGATCGGCTCGCACATCGCGGGCCTGAGCCCGGCCATCGACGCCTTCTTCGGCCCGGCCCTGCCCGCCAGCCTGAGCGGCTACCTGGCCGGCAGCACCAGCGCGGTCGCGAGCACCACGGGCTCCGGCAACTAGACGGCGTTGGCGGGGCCGCTCGACCGGGAGTTCTTCGCCCGCCCCACCGTCCAGGTGGCCCGCTCCCTGCTGGGCTGCCGCCTCGTCGTCGATCGCGGCACCCCGTCCGAGGTGGTGGCCACGCTGGTCGAGGTCGAGGCCTACCTGGGCACCTCCGATCCCGCCTCCCACGCGTATCGCGGCCCCACCCCGCGCGCGTCGATCATGTTCGGCGCGCCAGGACACCTCTACGTGTACCTCTCCTACGGCGTCCACCACTGCGCCAACCTGGTGACCGAGACCCACGGCGTCGCCGGGGCGGTGCTGCTGCGCGCGGCGTCGGTGGAGACGGGCGAGGCGACCGTCCGGGCGCGGCGCGCACCGGCGTCGGGGCTGGCACGGGTGCTGCCGCCGCCCGAGCTGCTGCGCGGTCCGGGCAACCTGTGCCGCGGGCTGGGTGTCCGGCTGGGTGACAACGGGCTCGACGTGTGCTCTCCGACGTCGCGCGTCGAGGTGTGGGAGCGAACGCCTCCATCGCGGCGCCCGGCCGTGGTCCGCGGCCCACGCGTGGGGATCAGCTCCGCGGTGGAACGGCCGCTGCGCTTCGCGGTGCGAGGCCACCCGGCGGTCTCCGCGCCGCGATTGACCTGAGCCGGCGTCGCGGTGCGGGCGCCGACTCTGCCCAAAAAGAAAGGGCCCGGATCTCGCCGGGCCCTCCTTTGCCGATTCACTGTGTCGGCGCCCGGCTGGAAGAAGCCGGGCCTGATGGCGTCCACTACGGGGGACGCGGCCGCAAGAGCTGCCCGGAACGTTGCGGACGTCGCGCCTACTCGGTGCGCCGCGTGCTCCTGATCGCGGAGCCGATGCCTCACGGCGTTCTCGGAGCCTCGCGCTCCCTTCACGCGATCGGCACTGCGGCGGGGCGCTCGCCCGGCGGTCCGGGCGTTATCCCTCGGCTCGCCCGTGCCTCAGGGCTTGCCAGACGGTACGCATTCCGAAGTGCACCTCCGTACAGCGAAACCGGTTCCTGTTGACTCAAGGATACCCCTCGGACCCTCGCCGTCAACCCGGAACGGGTGATCCGTGACACGGCATCTGCCGCCCTCCTGGCGGGCACGTAGACTAGGTGGCCTGAGCGCAGTAGAATCTGAACGTCTGTTCGGCGTGCGCGCCGCGCCGCCGTTGGAGGCCCCGTCATGTCCGGTCACAGCAAGTGGGCTGGGATCAAGCACAAGAAGGCAGTCGTCGACGCCAAGCGCGGGCAGATCTTCACCAAGGTCGCCCGTGAGCTGAGCGTCGCCGCCCGCGACGGTGGGGCCGACCCCAACGCCAACTTCCGCCTCCGCCTCGCCATCCAGAAGGCGAAGGAGGTGAACATGCCCGCCGACAACATCGACCGGGCGATCGCGCGCGGCGCCGGCAGCAAGGACGGCGCCCAGCTCGAGGACATCCGCTACGAGGGCTACGGGCCGCACGGCGTCGCGGTGATCGTCGACGTGCTCACCGACAACCGCAATCGCACGGTGGCCGCGCTGCGCAACCTCTTCACCCGCAGCGGCGGCTCGCTGGGGGAGACGGGCAGCGTCGCCTGGATGTTCAGCCAGAAGGGGGTCATCGACATCGAGCCCGACGGCCGCGACCCCGAGGAACTCGCCCTCGAGGTGCTCGACGCGGTCGACGTCGGCGAGGACGGCGACGTCGCCGTCGACGGCGGGTCCGTCCAGGTCACCGTGGCGCCCTCCCTCTTCGAGGAGGCGCGCCGCACGGTGGAGGAGAAGGGGTGGAAGGTCGCCTCGGCCGAGGTGACGATGTCGCCCTCCAACTCGGTCGAGCTCGACGCCAAGCAGGCGCCCGCCGTGCTCCGCCTTCTCGACGCCCTCGAGGACCACGACGACGTGCAGCAGGTCTACGCCAACGCCGAGATCCCCGACGACGTCCTCGAGAGCGTCGGGTGACCGACCCCGGCGGCGCATGAGGGTCCTCGGCGTCGACCCGGGGCTGGCCAGGACCGGCGTCGCCGTCGTCGAGGGGGAGCCCGGCGCGCTGCGCCTGGTCCACGCAGGCTGCATCGACACCCTCCCCGGCACCCCCAACCCCCTCCGGCTGACCGCGCTCTTCGCCGCCCTCGAAGGGCTCGTCGCCTCGCACCGCCCCGACGCCGCCGCGGTCGAGCAGCTCTTCTTCGCCACCAACCGGACGACGGCAATGCGAGTCGGCGAGGCGCGCGGCGTGGCCCTCTGCGCCCTCGCCCGCGCCGGGATCGAGGTCACCGACTACTCGCCCCCGCAGATCAAGGAGGCGGTGGCGGGCTACGGAGGTGCCGGCAAGCCGCAGGTGGCGCGGATGGTCCGCTCGCTGCTCGGCGTCGAGCGCATCGCCGGTCCCGACGACGTCACCGACGCCTGCGCCGTCGCCATCTGCCATCACCACCACGCGCGCGTCGGGCGGGCCGCCGCCGGCGGTCGTGTTGCGGTCAACCACGGCCAGAACCGGCTGGCGGCGGCGGTGGCGGCGGCGCAGGCGCGCGAGGCGGTGCGATGATCGCGCTGCTGCGCGGGCGCGTCCTGGCCATCGACGACGACGGCATCGTCCTGGAGACGCAGTCGGGCGTCGGCTACCAGGTGTTCTGCCACCTCCGCACGCTGACCACGCTGCGCGACGCGCGCGACGACGTCGTGCTGCACGTGCACACCAGCGTCGCCGACGACGCCATCCGGCTCTTCGGCTTCGCCACTCCCGAGGAGCTGCGGCTCTTCCGGCTGCTGCTCACCGTGGAGCGGATCGGTCCCAAGGCCGCGCTCGGCATCCTCGGCCGCGCCGAGCTGCCCACCCTGGTGCGCGCCATCCGCAGTGGGGACGCGGGGTTGGTCGGCACCGTGCCGGGCATCGGCCCCAAGACCGCGCAGCGCGTCATCCTCGAGCTGCGCGGCAGGCTCGACGGGCTGGTGGTGCCGGGCGACTCGCCGCTGCCGGTGCCGGAGACGCACGAGGTGGTGGCCACCGCGGTCGAGGGCCTGCGCGGCCTCGGCTTCCGCGAGTCGGAGGCGAAGGCGGCGGTGGCGGCGGTGTCGCCGTCGCTGTCCGAGGGCGCATCGGTCAGCGAGGTCGTCGCCGCCGCGCTGCGCCACCTCGACAAGGTGCTCGCCTCGTGAGCGACGTGCGCGTCATCGATCCCGCCGAGTTCGAGGAGGAGCGCGCCGAGGAGGTCGTCCTGCGCCCGCGCACGCTGGCCGACTTCGTCGGACAGTCCGCGCTGCGCGAGCAGCTGCACATCCTCCTCGAAGCCGCCAAGGGGCGCGGCGAGGCGCTCGACCACATCCTCCTCTACGGACCACCCGGCCTCGGCAAGACGACCCTGGCGCAGATCATCGCCAACGAGATGGGCGTGAAGATCCGCATCACCAGCGGTCCCGCCATCGAGCACCAGGGGATGCTGGCGTCGACGCTCACCTCGCTGGACGCCCGCGACGTCTTCTTCGTCGACGAGGTGCACCGCCTCGGCCGCGCGGTGGAGGAGGCGCTCTACCCCGCGATGGAGGACTTCACCTTCGACTACGTGCTCGGCAAGGGCGCCGGCGCGCAGCCGATGCGGCTCACCCTGCAGCACTTCACCGTGGTGGGCGCCACGACTCGCGCCGGCGCTCTGGGCGGTCCGCTGCGCGACCGCTTCGGGGTGACCTTCCGCCTCGACTTCTACGATGTCGACGAGCTGGTGCGCATCGTCCGCCGCTCCGCGGGTCTGCTCCGCGTCGCCATCGACGCGCCCGGTGCCGAGCTGCTCGCCGCGCGCTCGCGTGGCACACCGCGCATCGCCAACCGCCTGCTCCGCCGCGCCCGCGACTTCGCCCAGGTCCGCGCCGCCGGCCACATCGACCGCGCCGTGGCGCAGTCGGCGCTGGAGGTGATGGGCGTCGACGAGCACGGCCTCGACGAGCTCGACCGCCGCGTCCTGCGCGTCCTCTGCACCTCTCTCGCCGGGCAGCCGATCGGCCTGCAGTCGGTGGCCGTCTCCGTCCAGGAGGACCCCGACACCGTCGAGGACGTCGTCGAGCCCTACCTCATCCGCCTCGGGCTGCTCGCCCGCACCCCCCGCGGCCGCCTTGCTACCGCAAGCGGCTACCGCCACCTCGGCCTCCCAGTCCCCCCCAACGTCCCCGGCGCCCCCTCCGCCACCGACCAACAGACCCTGTTCTGAGTCCCGGTCCGCACGCCAAGGGTCTCTGGGACACTTCGGCTGACGATGAAGCTCAACGCGATCGTGACCCGAGTGGATGGCGAGGATCTCTGCGTCGCCCAGGCCGTCGAGGTGGACGTCGCCAGCCAGGGTGCGACCGCGGACGAGGCCGTGCGCAATCTGCAGGAGGCGCTCGAGCTGTACTTCGACGAGGACGAGGCGCCGCCCAGACCGCACGCTCTCGCGGACGTCGAGTTGCGGCAGGTTGACATCCCGCTGGCCTCGTAGCGCGCCGGCGTGGCGGGCCCTTCCAGCCTCTCGGGCGAGGCTCTCGCCGCGGCGCTGGCGAGGGCGGGGTTCCTCCGGACCAAGCAGCGCGGAAGCCACCTCAAGATGCGACGCGGCCAGACGGGTCGACGTGGCCACCGGCGGCAACGGGCCCCTGGCCGCCGCGCTGACCCGCCTCTGCGGCATCCTGAGGGTGCCGTGAGCACGATCACCCGTCTCGACGCGCTCGACACCGCGCTGTACGACTACGTGCTCCCCGAGGAGCGCATCGCCCAGACGCCGCTGGCGGAGCGGGACGCGTCGCGACTTCTCCACGTCCCGCCCGGCGATGCTCCGCTGGAGGACCGCGGCTTCCGCGACCTGCCGGAGCTGCTGCACCCGGACGACCTGCTCGTCCTCAACGACACGCGCGTGCGCGCCGCCCGGCTGCGGACGCGCAGCGAGAACGGCGGCACGATCGAGGTGCTGGTGGTGCAGGCGCTCGGCGACGGGCGGTACGCGTGCCTCGTCCGGCCGGGGCGGAGGCTGCGTCCCGGGCGCACGGTGCAGTTCGGCGACGGCCTCAGCGCGACGATCGAGGGCGACAGCCCCGGCCATCCCGGCGCCCGGCTGGTGCGCTTCCACTGCAGCGAGGGCGGCGTCGACGACACCATCGAGCGACTCGGCACCGTGCCGCTGCCGCCCTACATCCACGAACCGTTGCAGGACAGCCGGCGCTACCAGACGGTCTACGCGCAGAGCCCGCCGCAGTCGGCCGCCGCACCCACCGCCGGTCTGCATTTCACGCCGCGCGTCCTGCACGCGTTGCGCGACAAGGGCATCCGCACCACGACGGTGCGTCTCGAGGTCGGCCTGGGCACCTTCGCCCCCATCCGCAGCGACCGCGTCGACGCCCACGCCATGCACGAGGAGCGCTTCGAGCTCCCGGCGCAGGCGGCGGACGACATCGCTCGCACACGCGCCGGCGGCGGACGCGTCGTCGCCGTCGGAACCACCGCGGTGCGCACGCTGGAGTCCTGCGCCGCGGGCGGCGGTCTCGTCGCACCGCAGCAGGGCGCGACGCGCCTCTTCCTCAAGCCGGGATCGCCGTTCCAGGTCGTCGACGCCATGCTCACCAACTTCCACGCCCCGCGCAGCTCGCTGGTCGTCCTCGTCGCCGCCTTCATCGGCACGGATCGCTGGCGCGCGGCATACGGCCACGCCCTGCGCGGCGGCTACCGCTTCCTCTCCTTCGGGGATTGCATGCTCTGCTGGCGCGGCGGCTCCGCGCCACGGTGACACCGCTCGAGATCCACCACCGGGACGGCGCCGCGCGCAGCGGCATCCTCCACACCGCCCACGGTGACGTGCGAACCCCGGCGTTCATGCCCGTCGGCACCCACGCCACGGTGAAGGCCTGCACCCCGGAGGAGGTCCGGCAGACCGGCGCCGACATCCTGCTGTGCAACGGCTATCACCTCGTCCTCCGCCCCGGCGTCGAGACCGTCGCGCGCGCCGGCGGCCTGCACGCCTTCATGCGCTGGGACGGCCCCATCCTCACCGACAGCGGCGGCTTCCAGCTGGTGAGCCTCGACGACGTCGCCGAGATCGACGACGGCGGCGCCACCTTCGTCAGCCCGTACGACGGCACCCGCCTGCGCATCACGCCCGAGGAGGCGGTCGGCGCCCAGGCCCGTCTCGGCGCCGACGTCGTGATGTGCCTCGACCACCCCGTCGCCTTCGGCGCGGGCCCGGCGCTGACGCGCGAGGCCACCGAGCGCACCCACCGCTGGGCCGAGCGCTGCCGCGCCGCCCACCCCGGCGAGGGCCACCTCCTCTTCGGCATCACCCAGGGCGGCTTCGACGCGCAGCTCCGGCGCGATTCTGCTCGCGCGATGGCCGGGCTCGGCTTCGACGGGCTGGCCATCGGCGGCCTCGCTCTCGGCGAGCCCCCGCCCGTCATGCTGGCCATGGCCGAGGCGGCGCTGGACGCGGTCCCCGATGCCACGCCCCGATACGTCATGGGCCTCGGCACCGACGCCGAGCTGCTGGCCATGGTGGCGCTGGGCGTGGACATGTTCGACTGCGTGCTGCCCACACGGCTGGCCCGCAACGGCACGGCGCTGACCGCGGGCGGGCGCCTCAGCCTCCGCCAGGCGCGCCACCGCGAGGACGTGCGGCCTCTCGAACCCGGCTGTCCCTGCCCGTCCTGCGCGGGCGGCTACACCCGCGCCTACCTCCGCCACCTCTTCCAGGCGGGGGAGATCCTCGCCCACCGCCTGGTCAGCCTCCACAACCTCACCCACCTGGGCCGGCTCATGCAGGCGATGCGCGACGGGATCGCCGAGCGCCGCTTCGCCGAGCTCAGCGCCGCGGTGCTCGACGGGCTCGCCGGCGGCGTGGATTCGGAGAGGGCCGGGTCATCCCCGGTCGGCTATAGTTCGCGCCCGTGATCCGGCTCAACCGGTGGTGGATCGGCGCAGTCGTCCTGGTGATCCTGGGCGCCCTGTTCATCGACACCTACAGCTACACGTATCGCTTCCTCGGCGAGCACAAGTCGCTGGGCCAGAAGCTGAGCGCCAACCCCCACATCGGCAGCTTCGACCTCTACATCCACAAGGGTCTCGACCTGCAGGGCGGCACCGAGCTGGTGATCGCCATCTGCAAGGGTCCGAACGATCCGCCGGGGAGCAACTGCCGCAACGGGCTGCCCAAGGGCGCGACCATGGACCAGGCCCAGGCGGGGACGATCACCGTGCTCACCCAGCGCGTCAACGGGCTCGGCGTCTCCGAGGCCACGGTGCAGGCGCAGGGCAGTGACCAGGTCCTGGTCGAGCTGCCGGGGGTGGGCATCGACAAGGCCATCGCCACCATCGGCACCACCGCCAAGCTGCACTTCGCCACCGCCGTGGCCGGGGCGCCCAACCCCAGCGACGCGACCTTCCTGGCCGACCAGCAGAACCTCTACGACCCCAAGCAGCTCAGCGACCCCAACTCCTACCAGCCCGGCTACCACTGGAAGATCGACGACAACATCCAGGCGGACGACGTGCAGAAGGCGGACGTCGGCTTCGACAGCCAGAGCGGGCAGTGGGCGGTCACCATCCAGTTCGACTCCAAGGGCGCCAACGAGTGGTCGAAGATCACCACCGCCGCCTTCAACGCCGGCCGGGGACAGCCGGCCAACCGCATCGCCATCTTCCTCGACAACGAGGTGATCAGCGCGCCGGGCGTGATCAGCCCGTCGAGCAACCAGACGGAGATCACCGGCAACTTCACCGAGGCGTCGGCGCAGCAGCTCGCCGACCAGATCAGCGCCGGCGCGCTGCCCGCCGACATCAGCACGGTGCAGTCGACCGAGGTCAGCGCCACGCTGGGCGCCGACACGGTGCGGCGCTCGCTGCTGGCCGGCCTGGTCGGCCTGATCATCGTGGTGATTTTCATGGTCGGGTACTACCGCTTCCCCGGCATGCTGGCCTCCATCGCCCTGCTCATCTACGCGGGCATCGTGCTGGCCCTCTACAAGCTGGTGCCGGTGACGGTGACCCTGGCCGGCCTGGCGGGCTTCGTGCTCAGCGTGGGCATGGCGGTGGACGCCAACGTGCTCATCTTCGAGCGCATCCGCGACGAGCTGCGGCACGGGCGCAGCGTCGGGCTGGCCGTGGAGGCCGGCTTCCGCCGCGCCTGGCCGGCGATCCGCGACTCCAACATCTCGACGATGATCGCCTGCGCGATCCTCTACCTCCTCGGCTCCAGCGTGGTCAAGGGATTCGCGCTGACCCTGTTCCTGGGCGTGGCGGTGTCGATGTTCAGCGCCATCCTCATCACCCAGTCGCTCTTCACCGTGGTGCTGCGCTGGCGCTCGGCGCGGCGGCCGAGCCTCTACACGCCCATCCGCGAGGACTTCGCCAGCAGCCCGCCGCGGGGCCGCTTCGACATCGTGCGGGCGCGCAACCTCTACTTCCTGGGCTCGCTGGTGATCATCATCCCGGGCATCCTGGCGATCATCGTCTGGGGCTTCCGCCTGGGCATCGACTTCGCCGGCGGCAACCGCATCGACGTGCACCTGCAGAACACGGCGTCGCAGGCGCAGGTGCAGCAGGTCGCCGAGGCCACCGAGCCGGCGCTGCAGCCGACCGTGCAGAGCGAGGGCAACAACACCTACGGGATCAACACCCTGCCCGGGTCGGTCGACAAGTCGCAG
>Ga0209810_1001340_pt1 | contig 38185 bp, 29 predicted proteins | sample Coa_R1_7_FD_187159 | JGI IMG/M metagenome (GOLD analysis project Ga0209810, IMG submission 187159) | Surface soil microbial communities from Centralia Pennsylvania, which are recovering from an underground coalmine fire - Coalmine... | ecosystem: Environmental > Terrestrial > Soil > Unclassified... | reverse complement strand
AACTGCCCGCGCCGTAGCCGAGCGGACGGCAGGCCGGCTCCAGATGCAGCGGCCGCGGGTAATACACGGCCGTTTCCACGCCGCGCGCTGCTAGCTCGGCGCGCACGCGATCGCGTTGCTCCACCCCGACGGCAAACACGTGGTAGACCACGCGCGCCCGCGGATCGTCCACCGGCAGCTCCACGCGCGCTGCGGCCAGTCGCCGGCGGTACAGCGCGGCGAGCTGATAGCGCGCTTCGTTCCACTGCCGCAGCCACCGCAGCTTGATCCGCAAGATGGCAGCCTGAAAGGCCTCCATGCGATAGTTGAAGCCGATGCGCTCGTGTCGGTATCGCTCGCGCTGCCCATGGTTACGCAGCTCCCGCACGCGTTCGGCGATCTCCGCGCGGTCGGTCACCACCGCTCCGCCTTCACCGCATGCACCGAGATTTTTCGTCGGGTAAAAACTGAAGGCAGCCGCCAGACCGAAACTGCCCACCGGCTTCCCGTCCCAGGCCGCTCCGTGCGCCTGACAGGCATCCTCGATCAAGGCCAGACCATGCCGGTCAGCCAGCTCGGTCAGGGCCGTCATATCGGCGGGGCGGCCGTAAAGATGGACCGGCAGCAGGGCCCGTGTACGCTCGGTGAGCACACGCTTGACTGCACCCGGGTCCAGATTGCCCGTCCGCGGATCAATGTCGGCAAACACGGGCCGGGCTCCTGTGTACAGGATGGCTTCCACGGTGGCGAAAAAGGTGAACGGCGTGGTGATGACCTCATCGCCCGGGCCCACCCCCGCCGCCAGCAGCGCCAGATGCAACGCACTGGTGCCTGAATTCACTGCGACGGCGTAGCGCAGCCCGCAGAACCGCGCAAATTCTTGCTCGAAGGCCTCCACCTCCGGACCCAACGTGAATTCAGCCCGCTGGCCGAGCCGGTCGAGCGCCTGCAGGATCTCCTCCCGTAGGCTCCGGTACTGGGCCTGTAAATCTAGAAATGGAACACGCATGATTGGGTCCGCACGCCACCAGTGTACAATCCTGGGCAGACGATGCCCTCATTTTCCTCAAACCGCGCCCGCAGGCTGACGCAACTGTTGGGGCTGGCAGCGGCCGCCTGGCTGGGGGTGGCCGGCATCCGCAAGACCCTGGTCGGATGGTGGAGCCTCTCGGACAATCCCGACAACTGGCGTCGCGCTGTGCGGCTCGATCCTTCCGATGCGAACCTCTGGTGGCGCATCGGCCTGCTGGAGCAATGGGATTTCTCCCGCGCCAATTCCCGGCAGGCCCTCGAGGACCTGGAGCGCGCCGCCCGTCTGAATCCACACGCAGCGCCCATCTGGCTGGATCTGGCCATGGCGTACGAGGCGGGCGGAAAAGTCCAGCAGGCCGCCGAAGCCTACCGGCGGGCGCGCGAAGCCTTTCCCCGGTCGGCCGATGTGAGCTGGCAGTACGGAAACTTTCTGCTCCGGCAGGGAAAGCCCGAGCTGGCAGCGGCCTCGGTGCAGAGGGCACTGCAGGTGCATCCGGAACTGCTGATGACGGCGCTCGGTGAGTTCGCCCGTGCCGGCTATCCACCGGCCTGGCTGGTCGAACATGTGCTTCCACCACAACCTTCGGCTGCTCTGCGGGCCGTGGAATTTTTCCTCGCCCAGGGTGATCTCGATGGTGCTCTGCTGGCCTGGGGGCGCGCGGTGAGCCAGCAGGCTCCGGTACCGCTGCCGCAGAGTGTGGGGCTGGTGACGGCGCTGCTCAATGGGCACCGCTTTGCCGCCGCGCGGACAGCATGGCAGCAGGCCCTGCAGATGGCCGGCATCGCCCTCCCGGACGAGCGCCAGCCCGTCTACAACGGTGACTTCGAACGCGACCCGCTCAACGGGGGCTTCGACTGGCACCTGGAGCAGGCCCCGGGCGTGCGCGTGGAGCTCGATCCGGTCGTGACCTGCTCGGGGCACCGCTCCGTTCGACTGCGCTTCGATGGAACTCAGAATGTCGCTTTCCAGCATGTCTACGAACTGGTGCCGGTGCGTCCGGGAGCACGCTACCGGCTGCGGGCCTGTGTCCGCACGCAGGGGCTGACCACCGACCAGGGCATCTGGCTGGCCGTCACTCCGGTGGACCAGCCGGACCGCATCCTTGGGGCAACAAGCCCTCTGACCGGAACGCAACCGTGGCACGAGGTTGAGGCCGAGCTGACCGTGTGCAGCGAATGCCCTGTGGTGGTGCTTTCAATCCGCCGCAGTCCGAGTTCTCATCTCGACAACCAGATCGCCGGCACCGCATGGGTGGATCGCGTGCGGCTGGAAGCCATGGAGTAGGTCGTGAAGGCGGTGCGCGCCGGTATCGTGACGTTAACCATCTTCGCCGTGCTGGCCCACGGCGCCGTCGAGGACTGGGCTCTAGGGATTTTGGCGACCGGCGCCGCCGTATTGCTGGTGATCTGGGCGGTGGCCATCGAGCGCGAGGGGTTCGAGTTGCGAGGCAATCCGCTGCTGTGGCCGCTCGGGGGGCTGTTGCTGCTCGCCGTGTTGCAGCAGATGCTGGGCCGCACCGCCTACGGCCACGCCACCGCACTCGAGACCCTGCGGCTGGCCACCTATTTTGCGCTGGGCTTTCTGGCGGTGCAGGCGTTTCGCACGCCGCGCGAATGGAGAACGCTGATCTGGTCGCTGCTGGTGCTGGGATTCGCGGTGTCTGTCTTCGCGATCGTTCAGGAATTCACCTGGAATGGGAAGCTGTACTGGGTGCGGTCGCTGCACGAACCGGTGCGCGGGTTCGGGCCGTTTGTCAACCGGAACCATTTCGCCGGGTTTCTCGAGCTGGTGCTGCCACCGGGACTGGCCCTCCTCGCCCTGCACGCGGAGCGACCGGCGCGGCGGCCGCTGCTATGGCTTCTGGTGGTGTTTCCGGCCGGCGCCCTGCTGCTGTCGGCCTCCCGGGGAGGCATCGTCAGCCTGCTGTTTGAAATCGTTCTGCTGTGGGTGGCGGTACGCCTCTACGGCGGTCGCGGCGGGCGCCGCACACTCGTCGGGCTGACGCTGCTGGTCGCCGTGGTGGGCGGCTGGCTGGGCGTCGGCACGGCTCTGCAACGATTTCGGATGGTCAGTCAAAACCAGGTCACGCAGGAGCTGCGCCTGATGCTGGTGCGGGATAGCTGGGGGATGTTTGTGCAGCATCCCTGGCTGGGCACGGGGCTGGGAACGTTTGCGACGGCCTACCCGAGGTTCGCCAGCCGAGATATCGGTTTGCTGGTCAACCACGCGCACAACGACTACGTCGAAGTGCTGGCGGAAGGCGGGCTGGCTGGCGGGATGCTGGGAGCGGTGTTCCTGTTTCTGCTGATATGGCGCGCACGGAAGCATTTGCGGCAGGCGGCCACGCCCACCAGCCGGGCGCTGTATGTCGGGGCCGTGGTGGCGATTGCGGGATTGCTTTTGCATGAAACCGTGGACTTCAATCTGCACGTTCCCTCGAACGCTATTCTTTTTCTTCTCTTGAGTCTTTTGTCAACCACCGTAATTCCCGAACCAATAATCAATCGCGGGCATATCCTTCGCGGTTTTTCTTGATTCGACATGCATCCGGTGGTAACTATGGGGGCGGTCATCATCTGGCTGGCTGAATACCGAACGGAGGCCCTCGAGTCCTCGTGAAACGCAGCGCAAGCATTCTCTCTGTCCTCAGCGTGATCTGCGGACTGCTGCCATCGGCTGGGCTGATGGCAGCCCCAAAGCCGGCCCCTGTAACCGGTGCCGACCAGCAACAGAAGCTGCAGGGCCCGGAGGTCGAAACCATCGAGGAAACCAATGCCCGGCTGCGGGCGCTGGCCGGGGCGGCCGCACCCGCGGCCGAGTACCGGCTAGGGCCGGGCGATCTCATCAAGATCACGGTGTTCGATGTGCCCGACCTCAGCCCGCAACTGCGGATCGATCCCGGTGGCAAAATCTCGCTTCCGCTGATTCCGGAAGCCATTCAGGCTGCCGGGCTGACACCCGAACAACTCAGCACGAAAATCGGAGAGCTCCTGCGGACCCGCGGGCTGATTTCGCACCCGCAGGTCAGCGTGCTGGTCATCGAGCGTACCAGTCAACCGATTACCGTCATCGGGGCTGTAGTGCATCCGCTGGTCTATCAGACGCCGCGGCCCGCCACGCTGCTCGAGGCTCTTTCGGCCGCCGGCGGGCTGGCCGATACAGCGGGCAATCAGGTCACGATCACGAGACGGATGCCCGATGGCTCCACGCAGCAAACCACCGTGGACCTGCGTGATTTGATCGATCGTGCCGACCCCGCCGCCAATATCGTGCTGCACGGCGGCGAAGTGGTCAGCGTTCCGCGGGCAGGCGTCGTCTACGTGGTCGGAGCGGTCAGCCGGCCGGGAGGCTTTGTCATCCAGAACGAAAATCAGCAGCTCACCGTTTTAAAGGCTCTGGCGCTGGCCGGCGGAACCAAGGAAAACGCTCGCCCCGATCAGGCCGTCATCATCCGCCGTGACGGCGCCGCCAATCAAGAAACGCCCATTGACATCAAAAAGATACTGGCCCGCAAAGCAGCTGACGTGCCCCTGCATGCCAACGACATCCTCTTCATTCCCGACAGCGCCGGCCGCAGGGCCCTGGCGCGCGCCGGCGAAGCCGCCCTGTCGATGATTACGGGCATCGCCATTCTCCGCGGAGCCCGCTAGCAGGGGCGTGAGGAGGTCGAGAGATGCACGAGGCTGACTGGAAGCCAGTGCCGCGGAACCCGGGCTGGGAGGCGCCACTGGCCCCTTCGCCCCTTCTGCCCCCGCCGTGGCAGCCCGCCCGCCAGCAGGCTCACCTGTTCGACTATCTGCTGGTCATCCGCAAACACCTGCTTCTCAGCCTGAGCTTCCTGTTGACGCTGGTCACCGTGGTCACCATCGCCACCTTTCGCATGAAGCCGGTCTATGTGGCGACAGCGCGTGTAGCCATCGATCGCGAAACCTCTGGCCTGCTGCCATTCCAGAATTCCACCTCGGGCGACTACTGGTACGACCTCGACAGCTACATCGAGACCCAGGCCAAGGTGCTGCAGAGCGATACGCTAGCGCTCGAGACCATCAAGTCACTCGAGCTGTGGAACACGCCCGAGTTCCGGTCGGACCCGCGCGAGCTGGCCGCCCTCGATGCGGGCAGTTCCTCCGACCCGCAGCCGGTGCCCCGGCCGGCGATTCTCAATAACTTTCTCGGCCGGCTCAGTGTGCGCCGGCTGCCCAACAGCCAGTTACTGGAAGTGAGCTTTGAATCGCACGATCCGCAACTGGCGGCAACCGTCGTCAACCGGCATCTGCAGAACTTCATCGAGTTGAACTACCGCACGCGGTACGAAGCTGCCAAACGCGCTTCCGACTGGCTCGAGCGCCAGCTCGCCGATATGAAAGCGCGCGTCGAACAGTCTGAAGATGCACGGCTGGCCTATGAACGGCAGAATCAGATCTGGACGGTCTCGGAAACGCAGGACATCACCACCCAGAAGCTGAGCGAGCTCAACCGCGAGTTGACTGAAGCGCAGGCTGCCCGCATGAAAGCCGAAGCCGGCTACGCGATGGTCCGCGAGGGGCGCCTGGATGCCCTGCCGGCAGTGCAGCAAAACTCCGTCATCCAGGATTTGACACGGCACCTGAACGAGCTGCGGGGTGAGTACGCCGACGCGGTGAACCGCTACGGCCCCGCCTACCCGAAGGTCGTCCGCCTGAAGGCGCAGATCGAAGCCGCCGAGAAAGCTCTGGCCACGCAGAAGCAGACCATCGCCCGCGAGGTGGAAACCGAGTATCGGGCGGCGCTGCAGCGCGAACAGCTCCTGCAGCAGGCGCTTGAGCGGCAGAAGCAGCTCGCCAGCCAGGAGGCCCAGAAGCTGGTCCAGTACAACATCCTCAAGCGCGAGGCAGAAACCAACAAACAGCTCTACGTGAGCCTGCTCGAGAAGTTGAAAGAGGCCGGCCTGTCGGCTGGTTTGCGCTCGAACAACATTCGCATTGTGGACCCGGCCATGGTGCCGTCGGCGCCAGCACGACCACAGCGGGCCCGTGACATCGCACTGGCTTTGATGGTAGGGCTGGTCGGCGGCATCGGGCTGGCCTTCTTCCGCGAGTACCTGGACAACACGGTGAAGAGCCCCGATGACGTCGAGCTGTTGACGAATCTGCCGGCACTAGCCATCGTGCCCACCATGGGCGCCCTCGGCTACGGCGGCCCACGTCACCGCATGCTGCCGGGTGGACGCAGCGCAGACGCAGCTACGGGCCGCGCCGCACTGGTCGCGCACGAACAGCCGCAGTCGCAGATGGCCGAGGCGTTTCGCGCCCTGCGCACCTCTCTGCTGCTCTCGCGCGCCGATCATCCTCCCCAGATCATCCTCGTCACCAGCGCCCTGCCCAAAGAAGGAAAGACCACGGCGTCGGTCAATCTGGCGATCACGCTCGCACAACTCGGAGACCGCACGCTGCTGATCGATGCCGACCTCCGCAAACCGGGGATCGCACGCTTGCTCGGTGTGACCGAGGTCATCGGTACCGGGCTCAGCACGTATCTTGCCGGTGCGGCGGAACTGGAGAGTTGTATCTTGCCCTGCCCCACGGTGCCCGAACTCAACGTTCTCCCGGCCGGCCCCGTGCCACCGAACCCCGCCGACCTGCTCAGCTCGCAACGCCTCACAGTGGCGCTCGAGTGGCTGCGGCAACACTTCAAGTTTATTGTGATTGATTCGCCGCCGATCATGGCCGCGACCGACGCGGTCATCCTTTCGCCCTGGGCGGATGGCGTCGTTCTGGTGGCCCGCAGCGGCGAGACGCCCAAGAATGCGTTCGCCCGTGCTCAGGAGCTGCTGGCCAACGTGAAGTGCCGTCTGCTCGGGGTGGTCCTAAATGCGGTCAATATGACGTCTCCTGATTACTACTACTCCTATCGTTATTACCCCTACTACGGGCAGTACGGCGATTCTCCCGGCGCGGCCGAACCGAAAAGCTGAGCGACTCCCATGCGCTTTCTGATCACCGGCGGCGCGGGCTTCATCGGTTCGCATCTGGCCGAAACGCTGTTGGCCAGCGGCCACGAGGTCATCGTTCTCGACGACCTGTCCACCGGCAGCGTGGACAATATCCGCCACCTCAAAGGGCAAAGCGGTTTTCAATACGTGCTCGAGCCCGTCGAAAACCGGCCCGTGCTGGCCGAGCTGGTGGACGAGTCTGACCTGGTGTTTCACCTGGCCGCGGCCGTCGGCGTTCGACTCATCATCGAGAGCCCCGTACATACCATTCGCACCAATATCAACGGCACACAGCTCGTGCTGGACGCCGCAGCCAAAAAACGCAAGCCCGTTTTCATTGCCTCCACTTCCGAGGTCTACGGCAAAAACGGCAAGCTGCCTTTCCGGGAGGACGACGATTTGGTACTGGGTCCTACCACCAAGGCCCGCTGGAGCTATGCGGCCTCCAAAGCGGTGGAGGAATTTCTGGCCCTGTCCTACTGGAAAGAGCGGCGGCTGCCCGTCGTGATTGGAAGACTGTTCAACACGGTGGGACCACGACAGACAGGCCGTTACGGCATGGTGCTGCCCACGTTTGTCGAACAGGCTCTGGCGGGGCGCCCGATCACCGTGTTCGGCACGGGGTGCCAGCGGCGGTGCTTCTGTGACGTGGCCGACGCGGTGGAAGCCATCGTTCGTCTGGCACTGAACGAGCACGCCTACGGGGAGGTGGTCAACATCGGCAGCCAGCAGGAAATCACCATTGCCGATCTGGCCGAACTGGTGCGGCAGCGCACGCAGAGCGTTTCGCCCGTCGTGTTCATCCCCTACGAGCAGGCCTACGAGCCCGGCTTCGAAGACATGAGCCGGCGTATCCCCTCTCTCGAAAAACTGGAGCGTCTGACCGGATTCGTGCCCGCTACGCCCCTGGCAAACATCGTGGACCGCGTGGCCGCCTATCTGCGCACCCGATCCCGGCTGGCAGCTTCGGCCTGCACCGCCCGGGCGGTCGTCGAGCCTTCTCCGACCGGTTGACCTTCAGGCACCACGGTGCCTTCGCCGCACACCTCACAAGGAGCAAAATAGGGAAGACGCCCTACAGGGAACGCGATGAAGGCAACCTCGCTCGCAGTTCTAGTCCCGGTCTTCAACGAACAGTATCTGGCCGCCGCCAGCCTGGAACGCCTGCGCGTGCTGGGCGAATCCCCGCTGCTCGAGCGGATCCGGGTAATCGTGGTGGACGACGGTTCGACCGACCGGACGCCCGAAGCGCTCGCACGTTTTCGGGCGCGTCTGCAGCAGCACCCCTGGCCCGGGCATTTCGAGTGGGTCTTTTTGCGCCACGAACAGAACCGGGGCAAAGGCGCTGCCGTGCAGACCGCCCTCGAACATGCCGACACCGAACTCGTCGTCATTCACGACGCCGACCTGGAATATTTCCCGCAGGACCTGCTGAAGATGGTCGAGGTCTTTCTGGACCAGGACGCTGACGCCGTCTTCGGCTCGCGTTTTTTGAGTGGCCGGTTTCGCCGGGTCCTCTACTTCCGCCATGCGCTGGCCAACCATGTCCTCACGTTTCTCTGCAATCTGGTTACCGACCTGAACCTGACGGATATGGAAACCTGCTACAAGATGGTCCGCACGTCCCTGCTGCGGAGCATTCCGCTGGTCAGCCGCGACTTTCGCATCGAGCCCGAACTCGCCATCAAACTGGCCAAACGCCGCGCACGAATCTTCGAGGTTCCCATCAACTATGCCGGCCGCAGCTATCAGGAGGGGAAGAAGATCACCTGGAGAGATGGCGTGCTCGCCCTGATCGCCATCGTACGGTTTGCACTCAGTGACCGCATCTACCGCGAGGAGGGCGCCGGGGGTGAGATTCTCGAGCGGCTGGCCCGTGCCCCGCGCTTCTGCCGCTGGATGGCCGATACGATCCGACCGTTTGTCGGCCAGCGCGTACTCGAGATCGGCGCCGGAACAGGCAATCTGACCGTGCATCTGACCCCGCGGGAGCTCTACTGGGCCAGCGACGTGAATCCGGCCTACGTGGCCATCCTGGAGCGTCTCAAGGAGAGCCGCCCCTATCTACGGGTCAGCGCAACCGATGGCACGCATCTGGACTCGTTTCCGGCCGAACGCAGCTTTGACACCGTGATCTGCCTGAACGTGCTCGAGCATCTGGAGGATGACCGGCGAGCGCTGCGCAACATGCACGCTGCGCTGGCTCCCGGTGGGCGCGCCATCGTGCTGGTGCCGCAGGGCAACTGGTTGTTCGGCACGCTCGATACCGTGCTGGGCCACCGGCGTCGCTACACGGCCGCCCAGCTGGCAGCCCTGGGGCGCGAAGCAGGCTTTGAACTCGAGCAGTTGCTCCCCTTCAATCGCGCAGGCTCGCTGGCGTGGTGGTTGAACGGACGGCTGCTCGGCCGCCGTACCTTTCCGCTGGTGCAGATCAAGCTGCTGAACCTGCTGGCACCGCTGCTGCAGCGCCTGGATCGGTGGCTGCCCCTGCCGGCGCTGTCGCTGATTGCGATCTTCCGCAAGCCGGTGCCCGCCAGCTCGCTGCAGGAGCCGACAACCGCCCTCGCGGGAACACGCCCGGCATGACGCAGCCGCGTTCCACCGCCGTAATTTGTATCGCGCCACGGCGCCTCTGGTTCGGGCTCGACTGGAGCGAGCTGTGGCACTATCGCGAGCTGCTGCTGTTCCTCGTCTGGCGGGATCTCAAGCTTCGCTACAAGCAGACGGTGATGGGCGTCACCTGGGTTATTCTGCAGCCCTTGCTGACAACCCTGGTGTTCACGGTCTTCTTTGGGCGCCTGGCGCACATGCCCTCGGGCGGCGTGCCCTATCCGCTGTTTTATTTTGCGGGCCTGCTGCCCTGGCTCTACTTCGCCGGTGCTGTCACCGCCGCGACCAACGTCATCGTCCAGCATCAGCACACCATCACCAAGGTTTATTTCCCGCGCCTGCTGCTGCCTTTGTCGAGTGTAATTTCGGGCCTGGTGGATTTTGGCGTCTCGTTTCTCGTGCTGCTCGGTCTGGCCATCTACTATCGAGCCCACCTGGGATCTGTGGCTGTTCTGCCGGCCGCCCTGTTGCTGGCAGTGAGCTGCGCTTTTGCGGTGGGACTCTGGCTGGCGGCACTGAACGCCCTCTACCGTGATGTGCGCTACGCCACCCCGTTTGTTCTCCAGTTCTGGATGTTTGCTTCGCCGGTTGCCTACCCGAGCTGGCTGGTCCCAGCGCGGTGGCGGTGGTTGTATGAGCTCAATCCGATGGCCGTGGTGATTGACGGCTTCCGTCAAGCCCTGACCGGAAGCGCAGGACCGCCGGTGGCGGCCTGGGCAGGAGCCGGCGCGATCGTGGCGATCATTCTCAGCGGCGGTCTTCTCTATTTTCAACGCATGGAAGATATTGTGGCCGACGTGATTTGAGAGCCATGCAGGATATCGTGATTCAGGCCGAGGGCCTCTCGAAACGCTACCAACGCCAGCGGGCCAGCTCCTATCGGACGCTGCGGGATTCGTTGGCCGAGACTCTGCGCCATCCCTGGCACCTGTTCGCTCGGCGCGGGCCCGGTCGGGAATGGTTCTGGGCCCTGCGCGAAGTCAGCTTCGAAGTTCGCGCCGGGGAAGTCCTCGGTGTCATCGGGCGCAACGGGGCGGGCAAAACGACCCTCCTCAAGATTCTGTCTCGGATCACTCGTCCCACGGCCGGTCGGGTCTGGGTGCGCGGCCGCGTGGGCAGCCTGCTGGAGATCGGCACCGGCTTCCACCCCGAATTGACAGGCCGGGAAAACATCTACCTGAGCGGGGTGCTGCTGGGGATGAAACGTCGGGAGGTGGCGGCACGTTTCGACCGGATCGTCGAGTTTTCAGGCGTCGGCCCATTTCTGGAAACGCCCCTCAAGCACTTCAGCGCAGGCATGCAGACCCGGCTGGCCTTCGCAGTCGCTGCTCATCTAGAGCCGGAGATCCTACTGGTGGACGAGGTGCTGGCCGTGGGCGATCTGGAGTTTCAGCAGCGGTGTCTGGGGAAGATGAGCGAAGTGGCCCAGGGCGGCCGGACCGTGCTGTTCGTCAGCCACCACATGAACCAGATCCGGCATCTGTGCTCCCGCTGCCTCTGGCTGGACAACGGTCAGCTCCGCGCGGATGGTGCGACGCAGGCCGTCGTGGCGGCCTACGAGAGCTCGGCGCTGAACCTGACCGCGCCGCCTGCGGCGCCCCGCGGCTGCGAAGTGGTCGGCTGGGAGCTGGCCGACAGCCGCAGCCCGCACACCCTTGATCACGCCGGGCCCGTCATCATCCGCTTCTCGGCGTGGCTGACAGAACCGATCGCGCGCGGCACCCTGCGGCTGCAACTGACCGACGCCCTGGGTCGCGTCATCTGGCATGTGGACTGGCGGTTCACAGGCCTCCCCGCCGGGCCCTGCATCTTTTCACTGAAGCTCGCTCACCTGCCGTTGCGACCGGGACCCTATGGCTGGCGTGCTGCAATGTTCGACGGAGGCCGTTGGTCGGATACGCAGAGCCTGACACCGCCGCTGGTCGTGGCTCTGCCGCCCATTGCCTTCGCCCTGGGCGAATTCCATAGCGTTCTTGATCTTCCCTTTGAACTGGAGGCTTGCCCAGTACCAGCCGAAGCGATCCCTCGCGACCACTCCTCCTGTTCATGATGACCTCTAGGGGGGAATCCCACGCTGTGCCTGCTTCTGGACAGCAGCGCTGGGTATGGCTTCTCGGCCGGTCCGACGAGCCTGTGGATGCCGTCCGCGACTACTGCAGGCTACTGGCCGAGGCGGTGGCCCCCCAGGGCATCGAGGCCGTGCCTGTCGAAGTGAGCTGGAACGCGCATGGCTGGAGAGCAGCCCTGCAGGGTGCTTCAGCCGCGATCAGCGGCCTGCGTCCCACCTGGGTCGTCCTGCAATACACGCCCATGGCCTGGTCGCGGCGCGGATTCCCTCTGGGCGCCCTACGTGCAGCCCTGACTATCCGGCGAGGCGGCTATCGCCTTGCCGTCATGTTTCACGACTGGACCAGCTACGAAGGTCCTCGGAGCATTGACCGCTTCCGGCGCTGGTTTCAGCTTGGCGTCATGCGCCTTCTCTTTTCTTTGGCGCAGCGCGCGATTTTCCCTGTTCCTCCCGACTGCGTCTGTTGGATTCCGCAGGGCACCCCCCGTGCCGCATTCATTCCCGTGGGAGCCAACCTGCCAGACGCATTGTGTTCTTCTCCCGTGGGCGAATCCAACGAGGCGGTTCCCACCGTCGCTGTATTCTGCCTGGCCAGCGGCCCGGCAGGTGCGCGCGAGGTTGCCGCGCTGATTGACGTCGTGCGCAGCGCGGCCTCCGGACGGCGGTTGCGGCTCTCCGTGTTCGGGCGTGGCGCGGCAGAAGCGCAGAGCACCCTTCAGGCCGCCTTTGCTCAGTCGAAGGTCGAGCTGGACATCTGCCCGGCACTGCTGCCGGCAGAAGAGATCGTGCGGCGGTTGCAGCAGGCCCATGCGGCGTTGTTCGTCCGCGGGCAGCTCGAGCCGCAGCGTAGCAGCGCCCTGGCCGCCATCGCCTGCGGCACACCGTTGGTCGCTTTCGGCGACCCGCGCCGGGCGTTTCCCACGAGTACGGCAGGCGTCCTGCTAGCACGGCCAGGGGACGCTCAGGGACTGGCTGAGCGTCTGGCCGAAGTGCTTGACAACCCCGGGCTACGGCACCAGATGCGCGAGGCCAGCCGGCGTGCCTACGAGCACTACTTCTGCTGGAAAAGCATTGCCCGACGTTACCTGGAGACTCTGGGCGCGCCGCTGCGCGTGCTGATCTACTCGCACTTTTTCCTGCCCTCGGTTGGCGGCGTCGAACGCATCGTGAACCAGCTGGCGCAGGGATTGGCAGCCGCCGGAGTCGGCGTAACCGTCGTCACACAGACGCCCGGTTCACAGCAGGAGCAGCCGACCCTGTACCCCGTGGTACGACGCCCCGGCCTCGTTCGGCTGATCCGCCTGATCCGCCAGCATGACATCGTGCATCTGGCCGGCCCGGCACTGGCGCCTTTGCTGATTGCGCAACTTCTGGGCCGTCCTCCGGTTATCGAACATCACGGCTATCAGGCCATCTGCCCCAACGGTCTCCTGCTGTTCAGACCGCGACTGGCAGCCTGTCCGGGGCATTTTCTTGCCGGTCGTCACTGGCAGTGCTGGCGCTGCAACGCCGATCTGGGGTGGAGCCGCAGCCTGAAGCTGTGGATGCTGACGTTTCCGCGGCTCTGGTTGGCGCGCCGAGCTTCCCAGAATGTCGCCGTCACAGCACATGTGGCGCGGCGGCTGGGGCTGCCCCGGAGTCTGGTGATCTACCACGGAGTGGCCTTACCAGAGATCATTCTGCCTGACACCACTCCGCCCGCGGAGCCCCTCTGCTTTGCCTACGTGGGGCGTTTGGTGGCTGAAAAAGGTGTCTCCGTGCTGCTGGACGCTGCCGGACGGTTGCGGGCCGAAGGCCGTTGTCTGTGTCTGAAGATCATTGGCGACGGCCCGCTGCGGGAGTTTCTCGAACGCGAGGCCGCTGAGCGGGGGTTGAGCGCCTCGGTGGAATTCACCGGGATGTTGCACGGCTCCGCTCTCGAGGAAGCCCTCGGCCAGGTGCAGGTGCTGGTCATGCCCTCGCTGGTAGAGGAAACGGCAGGGCTGGCCGCGCTTGAGTTTATGGCCCGGGGAAAACCGCTCATCGTGGCCGATATCGGTGGTTTGGCCGAAGTTGTCGGCGACGCCGGACTCAAATTTCCCGCCGGCAGCGCCGAGGCGCTGGCCGCCTGCATGTGCCATCTGCTGGATCAGCCGGCGCTGTATGCAGAACTGGCGCGCCGCGCCCGGGCCCGTGTGCTGGCCCACTTTACTCATCAACGCATGGTCGAGGAGCATCTGCGCCTGTACCGCCGGCTGGCTCAATCCCCCGGGTTGACTGGCTCGCACCCGGTCGTGGGGATCCCCGATTGACATCCTTTTCTGGCTGCCTCTACAATCCGCAGTTTGTTCGGCGGGGGGAGTTGTCTCATGGACCGGAAGAAACTTGAATATTTCCGAAAGAAGCTTCTTGCACGGCGCGAAGAGCTGCTGCGCTCCATTGCCCGGACTGAGGAAGAAGGCCGCGTCGCCGACGAGGAGGCGACTGTGGATCTGGCCGACAAGGCAGCCAATTCCTACACGAAGGAGTTCCTGTTCGGGCAGACCGACACCGACCGGGTAACGCTGCAACTGGTGGAGAGGGCGCTGCAGCGCATTCGGGAAAAAACGTACGGGGAATGCGAGCTCTGCCACGGCGAAATCCAGTACAAGCGTTTGGAAGCTGTACCCTGGACCCCCCATTGCAGGGAGTGTCAGGAGAAGCTCGAACAGGGCCTCGTCTAGTGTAAGCGAGTCGGGACCGCTCCGTCGTGGCTCCGCACCCGTGCCTGATGGTCAAGCCTGACCTGCAGACAGGCCTTCGCGCGATGGGCAACTCGGTGCGGTGGTTTGCCGATCAGCTTGCGGCGGTCCTGATGGTCTCCCGGTGCGCTGCCTGCAAGGGAGTGGTGCTGCACGCCCGGCGGCTGCCGATCTGCAGCGCCTGCCTTGAAAAGTTCCCCTCGCTGAACGAGCCGCTCTGCCAGCGCTGCGGGCGGCCGCTGGCCACTCCCGCTGGCCGCCTGCCGCAGTGCTTCGCCTGCCGGCGCGGAGCCTATGCATTCGACCGCGCGCGGAGCTGTGCGCCCTATTTGGAACCCGCCGTCACAATGATCGAGCTGCTCAAGCGCCATCCTATCCGGCCCCTGGCCGCCTGGCTTACCGGCCACATGCAGGGAGTCTTGCAGCAGGTGCCCGAGTTTGGGGCGGTGGACGCGCTGGTCCCGGTGCCACTCGACCGCCGGCGACGAAAGAAGCGCGGCTTCAATCAAGCCGAGCTGCTGGCTCGCGCCCTTGGCCGACGGATGCGCATTCCGGTTCGGGCGGACGTGCTGGTCCGTGTTCGGCCGCGGCCCGATGAGCTGCTGCTGAGCCGCCGGCAGCGATGGGACAGCACGCGGGGCGCCTTCGCGGTGCCGGAGGGAGTGCGTGTTGACAAAATGCGGATTCTCCTGCTAGATGATGTACTTACGACTGGCGCAACGCTGGATGCCTGCGCTCGAGCGCTCAAACAGGCGGGGGCAGGCGCAGTCTACGCGCTGACGGTTGCACGGACTGTGCCCACGGAGACAGGCTGAGCCGGCAGAAGCGTTCGCCGCGGCCGGAAAACAAGGCAGCCAGCCCCGGCCGGTGCTTGATGGCTGATTCAGGACAATGGCCCAGGCCGGCGAGGAGAACCCAGCCCGAACCTCTTTGACTCCAGGTTCGTCCCTTCTGCCCCCAGCATCTTCCGAGGGCGATGGTCGCTCGGCAACCGCAGTGATGCAGGCTCCGGTCCTTGTGCTGAACGCCACCTACGAACCCATCCACGTCACCCGCGTGCGGAGGGCGCTCGTGTTGCTGCTGAAAGGCGTGGCCCAGGTGGAAGAGCTCAACGCGGCGCAAATCCACTCGCCCTCGACGGCGCTGCGGGCTCCCTCAGTGATTCGTCTGGTCAGTTACCGGCACATCCCGCAGCAGACGCGCGCACTTTCGCGGAAAAACATTCTGCTGCGCGATCGCTACACGTGCCAGTTCTGCGGCCGCCGATTCCCTGCGGCCGAACTGACGCTGGATCATGTGATCCCGCGCTCACGCGGAGGCCGGTCCACCTGGGAAAACCTGGTGGCCTGCTGCTACGAGTGCAACAACAAGAAAGGCGATCGCACACCGGAGGAAGCCGGCCTGCGGCTGATTCGCCGCCCACGCCCGTTCACGCTTCACACCTCGCGCCAGTTAATGCGCCTGATGGCGACGCACGAAGAGAAGTGGCGCAAATACCTGTTCTTCTGAGCCGGCCGACCTCTGCAGCCAGCCTGCTTTCGCTGAGCAACCAACCCCGGGGCATCCTCATCTATTCAAGCAGAAGGCACCTCTAGGACACACCCCGGGAAGCAGCCTTCCGTCCCACCCGAGGCTGCTTCCCAAAATTTTTTCAGCCAGCCTCGTGACCGCCTCTCCAGCGCCGCCAGACCACGTCGAGGCCTTCGCGCCAGCTCTCGTTGATTCCGACCTGACAGACGGGGATTTCCGGCAACAGGTACTGCAGCAAGGTTTCAGTTTGGGGATGGAACCGCAAAGCCGGGGCGACCAAATAGAGAACCGGAGGCGCCAGCGGGGCGCCCACCGGGAGGTACCCCAACCGCTCGAGGTCCCCCTCGAGCTGATGCCGGCGCACATGCAACCAGTAGTCGACCGCCTGCAGGACCAGGTGAAAAGATTCGTCCGCTTTGAGCTCCAGCACGGCCAGACGGCCGTCGCGTCGCACGCCCAGCAGGTCCACGCGACCGCGTTCACCGCCCGCTAGCAGCAGGACCTGGCTGTAGAGCCGCTGCGGATCGAGGCGGGGATCAATGCGCGCAGGATCAGCCATCACAACTGATTCCAGCCAGCGTTCGCGGGCCGCCCGGTAAAACGGATGATGGCGATCGGGCGGGCGCGGCACGCGGTGCGTCGCCAGTTCGTGCACCAGCGCTGCGAGCGAAGACCAGTTGCCTTCGGTGAGCAACTGACGCTGCGGGCCCAGCCCAAACCAGAGCTGACCCGACCGCCAGCACGCAAACTCAAGGCCCCGAAAGCGCCACACAACTTCACCAGACGCCGGCAGAGCGGCAACCGTGATGGCCTCGGGCGCCAGCGAGCGGAGCAGGGTATCCAGCGAGCGCACCTGGGCCAGCAACCCTGCAGATTCGCTGGCAGCCATGAGTCTGCTCAGCCGGTTGCCCCGATCGCGTAGATCCACCTCACGAGCCGTTGCCTCGTCGGGCGACCAGCAGTAGAGCTCGAACTCGACGTCTGGCCGAAGCGCTGCCGCACGGTGCGCGACGGTCGCCTCGCATCCCGGCGGCACCACCAGACGCACGCCCAGCACAGGAACCTCAAGGCGCATGCGGAGCTGACGGTGCCAGACCAGCGCGACCGTTAAAGACCCTTCGGCCGTTTGCGTTCCAGCGCCCCACGGCACCGCCACAACGGCCCAGGCCTGCCGCCCGCGCACGGTCCAACCGCGCGCATAGCTGTCGGGCAGCGAATGCTCGAGGTCGGCAGCCATGGTCAGACCCTGTAGCTGTTCGTCGGGGAACTGTTGCCGCAACATCCACTGCAATCGGCCGAGAAACTGCTCTCGGTCCTGCCGCGCGCGCCTGGGCGTGCGTTCCTGCCGGATGATCTCCAGGCGGGAGAGTCGGCTGCGGCCGAGGCGCTCGACGGCCAATCGAATACGGTCTGCAGACAGCTCGAGCAGCGCCGCCACCGGACGCACCAGCGAACGGTCCTGGGACCAGATGTGCAGCACCCACCGGCCGTCACCGCGCAGCTCGAACCGTGGGGCCGGTAAACCGGGCAGCCGGTGACCGTCCTCCCAGACCTCCACGTCCTCGCCGCCTGTTAGCTGCTCGAGCGCTGCCCGCAGCTGTTCTGCCTCCGACGGCCCCAGCGGTCTTCTTGCCCGCGTCATCGGCGCTTGAAGCTCACAACGCGCAGGTCGGGAATCTGCACATTCCACGCCTGGGGAACATTTTCAAAACCGAGCTCGAACCGCCGCACCTCCCCCGGCTGGAGCGGCACTGGACTCACCCCCAGCGCCGACCGCACCTGCTGGAGCACCGGCCGCCCTTCGGGATCACGAAAGGTCACCTCGATGAAAATGTCCGCAAAAACACAATCACCATGGTTGGCGATGCGGCCGGAAAAGTACGTCACTTCCTGGTGGAGGAAGTTTTCGGCGCGGCTGAGCTCGAGATCTTCGAAAGCGAGCCCGTTCAGGCAAACGCGGTCGGCAGGATCCAGCGTGCTGACTGGGGGAAGGCGCTCGGTGGAGGTTCGGCGCAGGCCGCACCAGCCGACCAGCAAGACGGCCACAACAGCCACGACCGCCGCCAGCCACTGCCCGCGGTGGCTGGAGAGCGGTTTCCAAGCCGGTTCGCCTGTCAGCATGCTTCCGCAATCCTAGCGCCCGAAAGCCAGGCGCAGAATCAGCGCTTCCGGCAGCCCCGCTGCCGCCATCCGCTGCTGCACGGCGGCAATATCGTAGGGCACCCGGTAAAACGCCACGCGCGAAGCATCCTCGATCACCGCAAAGGCAGCGCGCGGGTCTCCATCCCGCGGCTGCCCCACCGAGCCGGGATTGATGAAATAGCGGGTCGCGGGGTCCAGCTCCAGGACTGCGGCCGCTCCGGCGGGATCTGGTTCGACGCGTATTTCTCCCAGTCGCTGCCCCTGCAACAGAAACCCTCCCTGCACGTGGGTGTGGCCGAACAGGGTCACCCGCCCCGGCGACCGCTGCAACTCCTCGAAGGCTTCGCGCGGCGTGAACACATAGCGGTCTTCATCGCTGACCGCCCCGTGCACCAGGATCAGTCCATCGCTCTCGACCGGCCCCGGCGGAAGCTGCCGCAGATAGCTCAGAGCCTGCGAGCGCAGCTGGTGCCGGGTCCATTCGATGGCCATGCGCGCAGCCGCGTTGAATTCCTCTGGCTCGGCCAGACCGGCGGCGACGCGGTCATGATTGCCACGAACCGCGCGAGCACCGAGCGCCCGCACGCGTTCCACGACCTCATTGGGATCTGGCCCGTAGCCCACCAGATCGCCCAGGCACAGGACATCGTCCCATTGGCCGGCAGCCTGCAGCACCGCTTCCAGCGCCGTCAAATTAGCATGGATGTCACTCAACACCAGGTGACGGGCCATGGCCGGAGACGCGCCCATTATAGAGAAGTTCCGGTGGTGACCCTAGCGAATCAGCATGCAGTCGCCGTAGCTGTAGAAACGGTAGCCGGCCTCCACCGCATGACGGTAGGCAGCGAGCACGAGCTCGCGACCGGCAAAGGCAGCCACCAGAACCAACAGCGAGGACCGGGGCAGGTGGAAGTTCGTCATCAACTGATCCACCACCCGGAATCGGTGGCCGGGGTAAATGAACAGGTCGGCCTCGGCGCTGCCTGGCGCGAGCAGCGGTGCCGCATCCCCGTACCGACGGGCCGCTTTGAGCGCGGCGTCTTCCAGCGCTCGCACGACGGTGGTCCCCACGGCGATCACAGGCCGGTTCTCGCGGCGGGCGCGCTCGATCGCCGCTACAGTTTCTGCGGGAATGTGGTAGCGTTCTGGCAGCATCCGATGCTGTTCGACGCGTTCGGTCCGGATTGGCTGAAAGGTGCCTGGCCCCACCTCCAGGGTCAGCTCGACCAGCTCGACGCCCCGCTGGCGCAGCCGCTCGACCAGGGCCGGCGTAAAATGCAAGCCGGCCGTTGGAGCCGCCACAGCGATGCCCGTTCGTGCGAAAATGGTCTGGTAGCGCTCCCGGTCAAACGGTTGGTCAGGGCGTTCCAGGTACGGAGGCAACGGCACATGGCCCAGCCGGTCGAGCCAGTCGAACACACCGCGTCCTGCCTCATCGAAGAAGCGCAGTCGCCGCAGGCCATAAGCACCGCGTCCGACGACCTCTGCTTCGAGCCCTGGGGCAAACACCAGACGTTCGCCCGTGCGCACTTTGCGGCCTGGACGCACCAGCGCCTCCCATTCCAGAGCGTCCACCTGACGAGCCAGCAGCACTTCGATGTCCGCGCTCAGATACCGGCGCCGTTGGGGGTTCTGTCGGCCCACCGGCGCGGCACGGACGCCCCGCCGCCGCGCAAACAAGCGCGCTGGAATCACGCGCACATTGTTCACCACAATCAACTCATTGCCGGCCAGCAGTTCGGGCAACTCGCGCACATGCCGATCTTCCCAGTCGCCCCGGGTGCGGTCCACCACCAGCAGCCGCGAGGCATCGCGCTCGGGCAACGGTTCGCGGGCAATCCGCTCGGCCGGAAGCTCGTAATCGAACAAAGCCGGGTCCATGGGCAGCGATCCGCAAAGTCTCCAGGGCCGGCCCGTGGGGAGGCCGGCGGCCAGGCAGCCGGCAGCTTGTGCCGGGGCATCTCTGAATACTGTTTTCATTCTAACCGGGCTCGGGCCAGCGCTCGGGCGGAGGGAAACCGTGCGTGAACCCGAAGTGGTGATCAACCACCACGGAGCCAGCCGTCTGCTGGCCGGCCATCTGTGGGTCTACCGCAGCGACATCCGCAGCGCCAGCGCGCAGGGCGGCGACGTCGTCTGCGTGCGGGACGAACGCGGCCGCCTGCTCGGCCGGGCCTTCTACAGCGACCGCTCGGAGATCTGCCTGCGGCTGGTGACCCGAGAAGATGTGCCTGTGGATCGGACTCTTCTGCGCGCGCGCATCGCCCGGGCGGCCGAGCTCCGCCGCTCGATCGTGGGCGACGCCCCGGCCTACCGCCTCGTGTACGGCGAAAGCGATCAGCTTCCTTCTCTCATCGTCGATCGCTACGGCGACTACCTGGTCCTGCAGACCCTCAGCCAGGCCACCGAACGCCGCAAGCAGGAACTGGTGGAGATCCTGCTCGAACTGTTCGCTCCACGCGGCATCGTCGAACGCAACGATCCCAAGGTGCGTCTGCTCGAAGGGCTCGACCAACGCGTCGCACTGCTGTGGGGCACCGTGCCGGAAGAAGTCGTCCTGCGCGAGGGCCCTCTTGAGATGGCCTACGATCTGTTCCACGGACAGAAGACCGGAGGCTTCCTCGATCAGAGGGAGAACCGCCGCGTGGCGGCCGGCTATGCCCGTGGCCAGGCCCTCGACTGTTTCGCCGGCACGGGGGGTTTCACGCTGGCCATCGCCAGCCGCTGCAGCGCGGTCGAGGCCGTCGACCTCTCGCCGGAAGCCCTGAAAATGCTGACGCGCAACGCCGAGCGCAACCGCGTGGAGAATGTGAGCGTCCGCGAAGCGAATGCCTTCGACCTGCTGCGCCAGTACGATGATAGCGGGCGCCGGTTCGACTGCATCATCCTTGACCCACCTGCCTTTGCCAAAAACAAACAAAACATCCCCGCAGCCTACCGGGGCTACAAAGAGATCAACCTCCGGAGCCTGAAAATCCTCCGCCCAGGCGGCATCTTGATTACCTGCTCCTGTTCGCACCACATCAGCGAGTCCATGTTCTGGCAAATCCTCCATGAGGCCTCGCGAGACGCCGGGCGCCACCTCATCATTTTGGAGAAAAGGACTCAATCAAGCGACCATCCGATACTGGTGAGCATGCCTGAGACATATTACCTTAAGTGCTTTATATGCAGTGCATTATAATTTTTTTCCATTTAACTTGACAATTGGACACTAATGTTTTATTAGTGTCTATGACAGATCTTTTCGGGAGGACGAACATGAAGCACCCAAAACCGGCTCGCTGGGACCCGTTCCATGAGCTCTCTCGCCTGCAGGAAAGCCTGACGCGTATGCTCGACGAAGGTTTTTTCCGTCGCCCGGGTGAGTCGGCGCTGAGCGCTTGGGCGCCCGACGTGGACATCTATGAAACCGCCGATGAGCTCGTCTTGCAGGCGGATATGCCGGGACTCTCCGAGCGTGACATTGACATCCGCGTCGAGAACAACACGCTGACCATTCGCGGCGAACGCAAATTCGAGGCCACCGTGCCCGAGGACAACTACCTGCGGATCGAACGCCGCTACGGCAGCTTTACGCGCAGCTTCTCGCTGCCGCACACGGTGGACACCGAACGGATCAAGGCCGAATACCGCAACGGCGTGCTGACGATCCGCCTGCCCAAACGTGAGGAAGCCCGCCCGAAGCAGATTCGCGTGCAGGTGACTGCGGGCTGAGTTGGCAGCGGGGCCCAGCCCCGCTGCCGAAGGATTTCACTGAGGAGACAGAACCATGCTGCGACTGGATAAACTGACCGTCAAAGCGCAGGAAGCCCTCGAACAGGCACAGGAGCTAGCCGCTCAGCGCCAGCACCAGCATATCGAGCCCCTCCATTTGCTGGCCGCGCTGGTAAGCCAGCCCGAGGGACTGGTGCCCCCGGTACTGGCCAAGCTGGGTGTTCCACCCGAGCTGGTCCGCCAGGACGTCGATCGGGCACTGGAGCGGCTCCCGCAGGTATCGGGTCTGGCGCAGCAGTATTTGAGCCCGGCCACCAATCAGGTCTTACAGAGGGCATTCGACGAAGCCGCCGCCTTCCGGGACGAGTATGTCTCGACCGAACATCTGCTGCTGGCCATTGCAGGAATGGCGGCTGACCCGGCCGGCGAGCTGCTCGCCCGGCGCGGCGCGTCGCGCGAAGCCCTGTTGCAGGCACTGCAGTCCGTGCGCGGCAGTCATCGCGTGACCAGTCCGACGCCGGAGTCTACCTTCCGTGCCCTCGAGCAGTACGGCCGCGACCTCACCGAGCTGGCCCGCCGCGGCAAACTTGATCCGGTCATCGGCCGTGACGAAGAGATTCGCCGCGTCATGCAGATTTTGGCCCGCCGCACGAAGAACAATCCGGTGCTGATCGGCGAGCCCGGTGTCGGAAAAACCGCCATTGTCGAGGGGCTGGCCCAGCGGATCGTGGCCGGCGACGTTCCCGAAGTCCTGAAGACGAAGCGGCTGGTACAGCTCGATCTGGCCGCTCTGGTGGCAGGGACCAAATACCGCGGGGAATTCGAGGATCGTCTCAAAGCCGTCCTGCGGGAGATCGTGGAGTCCGAAGGCCAGATCATCCTTTTTATTGACGAGCTCCACACGCTGGTGGGTGCCGGCGCGGCCGAAGGCGCCATTGACGCGTCGAACATGCTCAAGCCGGCCCTGGCAAGGGGCGAGTTGCGCGCCATTGGCGCCACGACGCTCAACGAATACCGGAAATACATTGAAAAAGACCCGGCCCTTGAACGCCGCTTCCAGCCCGTACTCGTCTCCGAACCTTCGGTCGAGGATACGATTGCGATTCTCCGGGGCCTGAAGGAGCGCTACGAAGTGCACCATGGCGTTCGGATCAAGGATGCGGCTCTGGTCGCAGCCGCCACGCTCTCGGCCCGTTACATTGCCGATCGGTTCCTCCCCGATAAGGCGATCGATCTGGTTGATGAAGCGGCGGCCAGCCTGCGCATGGCCATTGACTCGATGCCGGTCGAAATTGACGAAGTCGAGCGGCGCATCCTCCAGCTCGAGATCGAACGGCAGGCGCTGCTGAAAGAGTCCGACCCGCACTCGCGCGAGCGGCTCGAGCAAATCGAGCAGCAACTGGCCGAGCTTCGCGAACGCTCGCACACGCTGCGGGCGCAGTGGGAGGCCGAAAAGCAGGCCGTCCAGCGGATTCGCGAACTCAAGGAACGTATCGAGCAGCTCCGGGCCGAGGAACAGCGCTACGAGCGCGCCGGTGATCTGGCCCGGGTGGCGGAGATCCGCTACGGGCTGCTGCTCGAGGCCGAGCGGCAGCTCCGCGAGGCCCAGCAGAAGCTTGCGGAAGTGCAGAAGCACGGACGCATGCTGAAGGAAGAAGTGGACGAGGAGGACATCGCCCGCATCGTCAGCAAATGGACCGGCATTCCCGTCGGTCGGCTGCTCGAAAGCGAAGTGGACAAGCTGGTGCACATGGAGGAGCGCCTGCGCCAGCGGGTGGTGGGCCAGGACGATGCCCTGCGTCGCGTGGCCAACGCTCTGCGGCGCAGTCGTGCCGGTCTGGCCGATCCGCAGCGCCCGATCGGGTCGTTTATCTTCCTGGGACCCACCGGCGTCGGCAAGACCGAGCTGGCGCGTGCGCTGGCCGAGTTCCTCTTCGATGACGAGCGCGCTATGATCCGGCTGGATATGTCGGAGTACATGGAACGCCACTCGGTGGCCCGGCTGATCGGCGCTCCGCCCGGCTATGTGGGCTACGAGGAGGGCGGCCAGCTCACCGAGCAGATCCGCCGCCGGCCGTACGCGGTGGTGCTGTTCGATGAAATCGAAAAGGCGCATCCGGAGGTGTTCAATATCCTGTTGCAGATCCTCGAAGATGGACGGCTCACCGACGGCAAGGGGCGGACGGTGGACTTCCGCCATGCGGTTCTCATCATGACCAGCAACGTCGGCTCGGCCGCCATCAGCGAATGGGCCGGACGCGATGCCGCCCGCGCCCGCGAGCTGGCCATGGAGGCCCTGCGGGCCACCTTCCGGCCGGAGTTTCTGAACCGCGTGGATGACATCGTGATCTTCAACCCGCTGGGCCGGGCCGAACTGGAGCAGATCGTGGAGCTGCAGATCGCTCGGATCAACCAGCGGCTGGCCGAGCGGCGCGTCGTGCTCGCGCTCACTCCGGCCGCCCGTCAGCGGCTGCTCGAGGCGGGCTACGATCCGGTCTACGGTGCCCGTCCGCTGCGTCGCGCGATCCAGCGCCTGCTTCTGGATCCACTGGCGCTAGAGATGCTCGAAGGCCGGATCCTGCCCGAGGACCGCGTGCGCGTGGACGTCGATCCGCAGGGCGAGGGCCTGCGGTTTGAACGCATCCCGACGGCGGTCGCAGCTACGCCGGCGGCCTGATTGACCGAGGCGAGAGCCCTTCGTAGACTGGACAGAGGGAGCCCCATCGATGAGAACCTTTCGCACAGCCCTGCTGTTGACCTCGCTCACGCTGCTACTGCTGTTCCTCGGCAGGCTGTTCGGCGGCCAGACAGGAATGACCCTGGCCCTGGGGCTGGCGGTGCTCATGAACGGCATCGCCTATTTCTATTCCGACCGCATTGCGCTGGCGGCCAGCGGCGCCCGGCCGGTGACGCCAGAACAGGCTCCACGCCTCTATGCTGTCGTCGAGCGCCTATGCCAGAAGGCCAGCCTGCCGATGCCGCGCCTGTATGTGATCCCGGAAGCCGCCCCGAACGCCTTTGCCACTGGTCGCGATCCGCGGCACGCATCGGTAGCCGTCACCGAGGGCTTGCTCACGCTGATGAACGACGAGGAGCTCGAAGGCGTGATCGCCCATGAGCTCTCGCACGTCAAGAACTACGACATTCTCACTTCTTCGATTGCGGCCACGCTGGCCGGTGCCATCACGTGGCTGGCCGAGATGGGGCGCTGGGGCCTGCTGTTCGGCTACGGAGACCGCCGCGACGAGGAATCGGGGGGCAACGCTCTGGTGGCGATCCTGATGCTGATCCTGGCGCCGCTGGCGGCGCTCCTGTTGCAGCTCGGCATTTCGCGCCAGCGCGAATACCAGGCGGATGCCTCCGGAGCCCGTATGGTGGGGCATCCCTACGGGCTGATCAGCGCCCTGCGCAAACTGGACGCCTACAACCGGCGGTTGGCAATGGATGTGCCGCCGGCGGTGAGCTCGCTCTTCATCGTCGCGCCACTGAACGCGCGGCAGACGCTGGCCAGCCTGTTCAGCACGCACCCGCCGATCGAGCGTCGCATCGCGCAGCTCGAGCAGATGGTCGTGACGCGCTAGAGCTGCCCTGCCGGAGTATCAGCCCGCGGGGCATAATAGCCCTTACGCGTGAGCGCCCGATAGCCCCCCGGTGTCACTTCGATGCGGATCCGGCGGAAGCCTCCATCGCGGGCTGTGTTGGTCGGGTAATAGCCCAGCACATACTGGCTCCGCAGCTCCTGCGCCAGCTCATCGAATGCACGGTCGAGCTGCTGGGCATTGCGCACCTGAATGACTCGACCGCCGGTTTCCTCCGCCAGCCGGGCGGCCACGCGGTCGCCCTCATAACTCCCCCAGTACTGCCAGCGGTCGGCCAGCAGGACTACGTGGACCACCGTGTCGCTGTGCTGAGCCGCTTCGATCGCGTCCGAAAGCTTCTTCATGCTTCCGTAGTCCTGCGCGTCGGTGAGCGCCACGATCGCTTTCCGGCCGGCCTCCCCCGCCAGCTTTTCCGTGCAGGCCAGATAGACGGCGTCGTAAAAGTGTGTTCCGTTGGGGCGCGTGGGAACGGGCCCCTGGACCATCACAGGCACCGAGGGCGCATTGATCTGGGCACGGTCGATCGCACGATTCAACCGGTCCAGATCGAAGGTGAAATCGGCCAGCAGGTTCACATCCAGATCGAAGGTGATCACGAGCGCTTCGTCTCCCCGACGGAGCACACGCGCCAGAAACCGTTTGGCCGCCAGTTTCTCCGGCTCGAGCAACCGCTCCTGGCTGCCGCTGGTATCTACCAGCAGCGCCAGCGTCAGCGGGAGGTTCATCTCCCGATCGAAGTAGGCGATCTCCTGGGGCTTGCCGTCCTCGTACACGTGAAAATTCTCTCGTCCGAGATGGGTGACCAGGCCGCCGTGGCGGTCGCGAACCGTGACGAAGAGATGAACCAGATTGACCCGTACCTGCAGCGGCTTCTGCGTCTGGGGTAGCTGCGCCACGGCCAGCAGCGCGCTGCAGGCAAGCGCTGTTATCCCACAGAGCCCGGCCACATGGTGACGGCGGATCAGCACGCTCCGCACGCCTTGTAAGATGCCCGACATGTTCAGTTGTGTCGCCCCTGACCGCTGCCGGCAGGCTCGGCCCGGGCCACGCCTGCCAGGGGAATCAGTTGCTCGTGCGCCGGGCAGACTGGCTGAAACGGGCAGCTCCGGCACAAGTACCCCGGCCGCGGCTCGAAGCGGCCGGCACGGATGTTCGCGGCGATCTCCCGCACTTTCTGCCGCGCCCGATCGAGCTCCTGTGGTTCGGGTTCGATTTCTACGCGCTCATCCTGCGCCAGATTCCACAGCACGAACCGATCCACGCGCAGCTCGAGCAGTTCCTGCACCGCCAGCGCGTAAAGATTCAGTTGCAGGCTGCGGCGGATTTCGGCTGAGCCGCGGGCCGATCCCGTCTTGTAGTCCACCACCTCGAAGCCTCCGTGCGGAAGGCGATTGAGCTGGTCAATGCGCCCGCGCACGACCACAGCATCTTCCAGGGGCAGCTCAAATCTTTTTTCCTGCGCGTGCACGGTTGGGCGTAGCTCCAAATACCGCCGGTGAAAAGCCCGGAGCTGTTCTTCTCCGGCACGCCGGTACTCCCGCTCCTGATACGAGTCGTGGAATCCGGCCGGCGGCCATTCGCGCTCGTACAGGGCCAGCAGTTCTTCGAGCGGCATGGGCGTTCCCCGTGCCACCTCGGCGACGAATTTGTAGATCGTTCGGTGGATGGTATCGCCGAAGGTGGCCGCCGGATGGGGCCGCCCGCGCATTCTCCACAGTGCGCCGAACAGAAACCGGGTCGGGCAGAACTGGTAGTCCTCGAGCTGCGAGATGGTGAGCTCCAGCGGGGACGGCAGTGGGGGAACGAACGACCGCGCCCAGAGGGCAATGCGCGAATACGCCCGCGTATCCTCGGCGGCTGAATGCCACAGCAGCGGCGCGGCCTCGGGCGTGTCGAGCGTCCCGACACTCACCGGCAGGGGTTCGCGGGGCACAGCCGGTTGCAGCCGTTCCACCACGTCCGCCACCTCTCGACCGGCGCGCAAAATATCGTCGAGAAACACCGAAGGCTTCTGCCGCCGGTTGACCACGGCCGTCAGGGTGAGCAGGTCGCGAGCCCGCGTCAGCGCCACATAGAACAGCCGCCGCTCCTCTTGAATGTGAAAATCTCCCTCTGGCTGCCCTTCGCGGAGCAGCTCGGCAGGAAACTCGAACTCGGGCTGCCGCGGCCGCGTGGGAAAGTCGCCCTGCGAAAGCCGCAAAACGAACACGCAGTCGAACTCCAGGCCTTTGGCCGCATGGACGGTCATCAACTCGACCGCATCCTTCGCCGGCTGCAGGTCCAGGCGCACGGTCTCGTCGGCTTCGAGGAAGAAATCCAGATACTGCAGGAAGGCTCTCAAGCTGCGGTCGTCGGTCGCGTTCTTGGCTTCCCACTGTCGGACGAATTCCCGGAAACGCTCGAGGTAAGGCCGCTCAGGACTGTCTTCGACCAGGGGCAGGCGAAGTTGCTCGAGTGCGGCATCCACGAACGCGGCTGCCGATTGTTCGGCGGCCAGCGCGCGGAGCGGTTCCAGCCAGCCCAGAAACTCCGCCACCGACGCCGGACCGGGTCCCGCCTCGGACACGGCAGCCAGCTGCTCGGCCAGGCTTCGATTCTCGCGGCGCGCCCGGTGTATGAGCGTGACCAGGTCCTCCGGGCGCAGCCGCCAGTGCGGAGCGGCCAGCAGCCGCGCACAGGCAATCTCGTCCTCTGGTGCAGCCACCAGTCGCAGCAGCGCCAGCAGATCGCGGACCACCGTATGGGTGAAAATCGAGAGTCCCCGGATGACGAAGGGAATCTTGCGCCGCGCCAGTTCCAGCACGAGCCGCTCGCGATGGCGGTGCTGGCGGTACAACACGGCGCAGGCGGCCCAGGGCCGGCCCTCCGCGTGCAGCCGCTCCAGCTCGTCGGCCACCCAGCACGCTTCCTGCTCGGCATTCTCCAACTCCACCAGCCGCACGCGTGGCCCACCGCGCCGCCCGGTTCTGAGTCTCTTGTCGGGTACGTAGCGATCGGCATTGCAGGCAATGACGGCCGCGGCCACGCGGAGAATCGGCGGCGTCGAGCGATAGTTCTCGCGCAGCAGCACCGTGCCAGGCCTCGGCCCGCTGTTGCTGACGCATCGCTGCTCGAACAGCCGGAAACTGCCGAAGGACGCGCCGCGGAATCGGTAAATCGCCTGGTCGTCGTCACCGACCACAAATAAATTGCGGTCTTCACCCGCCAGCCGGAACAGCAGCTCGATCTGTGCAACGTTCGTATCCTGAAACTCGTCCACCAGGATGTGACGAAAGCGCTGGCGCAGCCGCTCGAGGTGCTCGGGATGCCGATCGAGCACGCGAATGGCCTCGAGCAGCAAGCCCCCGAACGTCACCCGCAGACTCTGTGCGAGCAGTTGCTCGCTCACGCGGTAGGCGCGGGCCACCTCCTGCCAGCGGGCCAGCGTTCTGGCATCGGCTCCCTGCTGCGCCAGCCGGGCCACATAGGCCTCGAACTCGTCGGGAGAAACCAGCTCGTCCTGACAGCGTGAGAAAAACGTGCAGAAATCGGTCAAAAACCGTCCCGGCTCCGCTAAACGGCGGAACTGCTCCAGGCCGAGCTGATCGAGGTTGCGCCGGAGCAGAATCCAGTGATCCACATCCTCGAGAACCTCCAGGCCGGGGCACAGCGGACGGAGAATTTCCTGCAGGCAGAAACTGTGGAACGTGCCCGCCCAGACCCCGCGGGCACGATCGCCGAGCAGGTCTTCGACCCGTTGCTTCATCTCGTGGGCGGCCCGTTCGGTAAACGTCAGCGCCAGAATGTTCTCACCGGAAATGTCAGGGAGGGTTCCCAGTAGCCAGCAAATGCGGGCAACCAGCACATGGGTCTTGCCCGTGCCCGGGCCGGCCACCACCAGCAGCGGTCCACCGGGATGTTCGACCGCGTCCCGCTGCTCCGCATTCAGGCGGTCAACGATAGGTCGCGTTCTGCGCATCGGCTCTCCCGCACCACGGCCGCAGCTGTGTCGTCCGAGGTCAGGTCAGCGTCGCCTCTCGGCCGAAATGGATTTGCGGGAATCGGCGGTGAATCGCGTACGCTGCCAGCGCTACCACGACCAGGGCCAGGACACTTCCTTCAGGGCCCGCAGAGCCACCACTGACCCAGTCCGGCCCAGCCGGCGTTCCGGTCAGCCAATGCAGGGCGGAGGGCTGTCCGCTATCCGGCACACCGAACAGAAAGGTTTGGCTCCAATCCCAGGCGGCATGGAAACCGATGGCGAACCAGAGCGACCCGGTTCGCCGCAGACTCAGGCTGAAAACGACGGCTACCAGGGCTGCCAGCGCTGCCCCCCGCAGGCTCTCGCCCGTGTTGCGCAGATGCACAGCGCCAAACAGAAGCGCCAGGGACACCGCAGCCGGCCAGAACCCAATCCCTTCTGCCAGGGTCGCCAACGCGTAACCACGAAAAAAGAATTCCTCGAACAAACCCACCAGAAAAAACGCGGCCGCCCAGAGCAGGGCCGCCTCCAGTGCCTCGCGACCGTGGACATTGCCGGATGTGAAGCGGTACACGCCCACAGCGGCTAGCAGGGACATCAACACAGCCAGCGCCGCGACACCCCACAACGTTCCTTCCCAGAAAAGCCCTCCGAGCAAACCTCTGGGCGGCAGGCCGTAGGCTGCGAAGCCTCGGCGTTCCGCCAGCGCCATCACGCCCGCAGCCAGCAAGACCGCGCCGGCGAGCACCGATTCCTGCCAGAGCAAACTGGCCGGATGCATACCCGGACCGTGAAGGGCGCGATGGGGAATCAGCGAAACCAGATGGACCAGCGCAAAGGCGAACAGAGCCACCAGACCTATGTACGCCAGCAGCCGCCACCCACTGCGCAGGCCGCGCGGCCCACAGAAGAGCCAGCGCACACCGCGCCGTTCCACTCTGACGATGGGCTGTTGCCCGGCGGTCCGTTCTGCGCGATCCACCGGAGAATCGCTCTGTCGTGGAAATCCGTTCAGGAAGAGCCCGCCAGGGGCCGGTCGGTCTTGTGCGCTTCGCCCACCGGCTCGGCCCGTTCGATCTCGATCGAACCCTTGAAGTACGCCCCGTCTTCGATGACGATGCGGGCGGTCGTCAGGTCGCCAATCACAGAGCCATCCTTTTTGATCTCGATTCGATCGCTGGCCTGCAGGTTGCCCCGCACCTGACCATAGACGACCACTTCGCGAGCCACAATATCGGCATTGACCTGCGCACCGGCACCCACGGTGACCCGGTGGTGCTCCAGGTGGACGCTGCCTTCAAGGGCTCCGTCAATCTGCAGATTCTCCTCGCCGCTCACCTCACCCTTGACGCGCAACCCGGGCCCGAAACGGGCTCCAGACGCTTCTATATTTCGCGGAGTCGAACTCATCGGGCTGGCCTCGGAAAGGGGTGGAGAAACCGGCGGAGGAAGCGACGGCTCCGATCCGGCATCTCGTTTTTTCCACATCGTGCTCTCGCTCGTTTCTCGCAGCCCCTGCTGCGAGGGATCACTGTAGACCGTACCGGCCTCTCAGGCAAGGACCCGCGCTGCGGCACGGGCGGCGGCTAGAATTTCCGCAGCACACCAATGACACGCCCCTGGATCCGCACATCCTCCGCAGGCAGGATGATGGGTTGCATGTCCGCGTTGGCGGGCTGCAGGCGCACGCGCCCGTTGCCCTCGCGGTAATACCGCTTCAGCGTAGCCTCCTCGCCCCGGACCAGTGCCACCACAATTTCGCCCGAGTTGGCCACCTGCGTGGGCTCGACGATGATGTAGTCGCCGTCAAGGATATGGTCGTCCTGCATGGAATTGCCATGCACGCGCAGCACATAGGTATTTCGCCCGCGTGCAAAATCGCCGAGCGAAAGCACCTCGCGCTGCTCGATGGCTTCCAGTGGACGTCCGGCAGCGATGCGCCCCGCCAGCGGCAGCTCCACGCTGCGCCGCTCGATCTCCTCGCGGACCGGCCGCGGCAGATCCACGATCTCGATCGAGCGACTCCGATTGTGTCCCCGCCGAATATAGCCTTTCTGCTCCAGCGTTGTCAGATGCTTGTGCACCGTCGCCAGCGAGGCCAGCCGCAGCGCCCGGGCAATCTCCTCGAAGCTCGGCGAATAGCCGTGGCGATCCATGAACTGAACCAGAAAGTCCAGCACCTGCTTCTGCCGCTTCGTCAGAACCATCGTTCCTCCTCGACGCGCCTCCACATCAGGGAGCGGCACGGAACCATTCTAGGCGAACTTAAGGCGAACCGACAAGCCGGATTTTTCTCCCGCCGCCCAATTGATCAACCCCGTCCCGCGACGATGTGCTCGCCATGCCTTCCGGCGCCGCTGCCGGCCGGCGTGCGTGTGTGTTAGAGTAGCCCACAACGGGTCCGGGCGGGAATTTTACCCCGGGAGACGGACGATGGAATCCTTTTCCTGGATGATCGCCGGTCCGCAGGGCAGCGGCATCAATGTCAGTGCTGAAATCTTCGCCAAGGCGCTGGCGCGCGCCGGCTACTACGTGTTCGGCCAGCTCGAATACCATTCGAATATCAAGGGCAAGCACAGCGCCTACCGACTGCGCATCGCCGACCATCCGGTCCACTCGCACGTCGAGACGATCCACCTGCTCTCGGCACTCGACGAAGAATCGCTGGTGGGCGACATGTACCACGAATTTCCGGCCCATGCCGGCCATGTCGGCGAGGTGGCTCCGGGCGGTGCTGTTCTCTACGACAGCGCGCACCGGACGTTTGTGGACTGGGTGCAGCGCCCGGAGGTGCAGTTCTGGGAAATGCCCTACAGCGAGTTGCTGGAACGCGCGCTACGAGAGATGGGGCGCAGTGAGCAGGCGCGGGCCTTCCGCATCATGAACAACAGTCTGGTGCTCGGTGCCTCTGTGGGCGCGCTTGAATTCGACTTCGACGCTGTGGCTGAGGCCATCCGCGAGAGTTTTGGTGCCAAGGCCGGACGCGTTGCCGAACTGAACGTGCGCGCGGCTCGTCTGGCCTGGGAGTATGCCCGGGAGCATTTCGCCCACCAGCTCGGCTATCGGCTGCCGCCGCCGACGGCTCGGCGCCGCCAGATGGTCATCAAAGGCACGCAGGCGGTAGCGCTGGGCAAATTGCAGGCCGGCTGTGCAATTCAGACCTACTACCCCATCAGCCCGGCCACCGATGAAAGCGTTTACCTTGAAGAGCAGCAACGTGAGCACACGCTGGTCGTGCTGCAAACCGAAGACGAAGTCGCCGCCATCGATGCGGCCGTCATGGCTGCTCACGGAGGCGTCCGGGCCGCGACGTCCACCTCCGGGCCGGGATTTGCCCTGATGCCGGAAGGGCTGGGATTTGCCGCCATCACCGAAGCGCCCGGCCCCGTGGTTGTGCTCTACCAGCGCGGCGGGCCTTCGACCGGCATGCCGACCCGGTGGGAGCAGGCCGATCTGAACTTTGCCCTCTGGGCCGGCCAGGGCGATATCCCGCGCATTGTACTGGCCAGCGGTGACATCGAAGAATGTTTCTACGATGCTTTCGAGGCGTTCAATTACGCCGAACGCTATCAGGTGCCCGTCATTCTGCTGGTGGACAAACATCTGGCGACCAGCTTCCAGACGCTGCCCCCGTTCGACCGTGCGCACCTGCGTGTGGACCGCGGCCTGGTGTTCGATCCCGACAGTGCCTCCAACGGGGACTACCTCCGCCATGCGTTCACCGAGAGCGGCATCAGCCCCCGGGCGATCCCGGGCCAGCCGGGGGGCATTTTCTGGACGACGACCGACGAACACGATCCGCGCGGCCACATCACCGAGGGTATCGCCAATCGTCTGGCGATGATGCAGAAGCGCATGGGCAAGCTCGAGCTGGCCGCGCGCGAAATTCCCGAAGACAGAAAATACGCGGTGCACGGCGACCCGTCGGCCCCGCTGTGGCTCGTGGGATGGGGATCGACGAAGGGCGCCATCGTCGACGCGCTCCCGTTGTTGGCCGAGCGCGGACAGCCTGCAGCCTTCCTGCAGATCCGCCTGCTGCGCCCGTTTCCGATCGAAGCGGTCCGCCGGCATCTGCAGCGCGCCCGCACGGTCATCTGCTTCGACGGGAACTACGCGGAGCAACTGGCCCGTCTGATGCGGATGGAGACCGGCGTGCTGCCCGCGCATCGTGCGGTGAAGTACGACGGCCGCCCGTTCTCCCGGGATGAAATTCTCGCCGCGGTCGAGCACACGCTGGCCACCGGCGCCGAGCGCATGGTTCTCAGCGAGGGCCGTGTGGTCGGCGAGGACCATGCTCGGGCGGAGTTCGACCGCCTGGTCGCCCTGCGGCGCCAGAGACCCAAGATGCAGGCTCCGATGGTTCCCCTGCCACCGGGCTACAACCGATAGCGAGGCCTCCGATGGGAACGACCACCGAACTGAAAACCTTCACAGCGCAGGATTATCGCGCGGAGATTCACAACGACTGGTGCCCGGGCTGCGGTGACTTCGGCATTCTGACAGCGATCCAGATGGCCCTGGCGAAACTGTCGCTTCCGCCGCATCGCGTGGTGGTGGTCAGCGGCATTGGCTGTTCAGGCAAGACGCCCCACTACCTGCACACCTACGGCTTCCATACGCTGCACGGCCGCGTGCTGCCCTGCGCCACTGGCATCAAGCTGGCCAATCACGAGCTGACCGTGATTGGCGTGGGGGGCGACGGCGACGGCTATGGCATCGGCGCGGGCCACTTCGTCAGCGCGGGCCGCCGGAATCTGGATCTGACCTACATCGTCTTCAACAACGACGTCTACGCGCTCACCAAAGGCCAGGCTTCGCCGACGATCGGCCGAGGCCAGCGCACCAAATCCATGCCGGAAGAATCCATCCTGGAACCGATCAATCCGGTTCTACTGGCACTGGCCAGCGGCTACACCTTCGTCGCCCGCGGCTACGCGCTCGACACCCGTTACCTGGCCGAACTGATCGCTCAGGGGATCCGCCACCGGGGCACGGCGTTGATTGACGTTCTGCAAACCTGCCCCACGTACAACGACCTCCACTCTAAATCCTGGTACGATGCGCAGGTGGACGGGCAACCGCGCCTGTACCGGCTCGAAGACACCGGCTACGACGGGCGCGTGCACAACCCCGACGATCCCCGCGAGGTCAGCGAGAAAAAGGCTCAGGCGCTGCTGCGGTCGCAGGATCCCACGGGCCGGATTGCGCTGGGCGTGTTCTATCAGATCGAACTGCCGACCTACGAAGATTATCTCAAAGAAAAGATTCCGGCGCTGCGCGAACGGCCGCTGGCCGCGCTGGACCTCTTCCACCGCAATCTCGAGGACAATCTGCTCCGGTTGATGTAGGCGCTTGGATGCTCAGGGGTAACCGATGCCGGTGGCCTCACCGGCCGGCTGGGAGCTAAAGAAATTGCGCTCCGACAGCGTGCGGAAGATGCGGCCCCCGACCTGGGCAGCGCGCGGGCCGGACACGCGGCGCCCGTAACGGCTCAGCAACACGACCAGAACCAGCCGGGGCCGCCGCGCGTTTTGATCGCTCACAAAAGAAACAAACCAGCCGAGATGGTTGCCCTGCACCTCATCGGTGCAGGTCCCCGTCTTGGCGTAGACGAGCTCGCCCTCGGGAACGAAGCTTTCACGTGCGGTGCCGAACTCGACCGCCGCAAGCATGCCGTCGAGCAAATCCTCGGTGTAGGGTCCGAGGTCAATTTTGCGCTTCAGCAGCGGCTGAAACTGACGCACCTGCTCCGGCGTGCGCGGGTACTGCAGGTAGTAGAGGTAACCACCGTTCGACAGCGCCGACACCATGGCGGCCAGTTGCAGCGGCGTCACACGAATCCCGGTGCCGAAGCTACACATCTTGGCCACACCGCCCGCCGATTCCGGCGGAGGTGTCTGCGGAAAGCTTCCCGGCCGTTCCTCAGCGATCCCCCAGCCAGCCGACTCGCCCAGCCCCAGCAGGCGTGCATAACGGCTCACCGTGGCGAATCCCAGCCGACGCCCAAGCTCCTCGAAGAACGTATTGTTGGAGTGAGCCAGCGCCTCGACCAGGTTCATGCTCGTGCGACGACCCACGCGCAGCTGTGTGGTCCGATCAATCAACCCCTCTTTGAGCGCGGCCAGCGCTACCACGGGCTTGATCGTCGAACAGGGCTCGAAGCCCGCCGAGAATGCCAGCTTTTGATTCACCACTGAAAGGATGCGGCCAGTATTCGGGTCTACAGCCACGACCGAACCGTAGTAACGGCCCAGGGCCGCCAGCGCCGCCCGGCGCACGACCGGATCGTCAAAGGCCGCCATATCCCCGGCGCCCGGGTCCGGCAGGCGCCGGTAGCGGACTCGGCGCAGGCGTGAGCGAGTGCCATGCCGGGCCGGTCCTCGCACCTGCGATGACGAAGCGCGGGCGGCCGTGGTCGCTTTCTTCTTCACGAAATGGCGTCGGGCCTGCCGATGGCTGGGTTTCTTGCGGGAGGTCGCGGGCGCTGTGGACTCCGTCGCCGTCGGCTTGGATGACTGTTGAGCGCCGGCCGGCCAGGCTGAGAATCCCCACCAGGCCAGAAGCAGGGCCAACAGGTATCCGACGCGCTGGATGAATCGTCCCGGCATCGCTCCGTGCCAGTGGGATTGTAGGGGAGGTGCCCGCAGGGTCGCAAACGGCCAGCAGGTCGATGTGCCTATCCGACCACGGGGCAACGGCTAACGGCCGCGCTCGCGCCCGGCGGCGGCCGTTGCGGCCGGGGTTTTCTCTCGCTCTTCCTTCTTCGGTTCGGTCGGAGTCTCCGCCGCAACCGCCGGCAGGCCCAGCTCGCGGCGCAGCGCAGCCTCGAGACGGGCGCGGATATCGGCGTTCTCCTTCAAGAACAGGCGTGCGTTCTCGCGTCCCTGTCCCAGTTTCTCTCCCTGGAACGACAGCCAGGCTCCGGTTTTCTCCACCAAACCGTGGGCCAGGCCCAGGTCAATTAGATCCCCCTCGCGCGAGATGCCTTCGGCATACAGAATGTCGAATTCTGCCTCGCGGAACGGAGCGGCCACTTTGTTCTTGACCACCTTTGCCCGCGTGCGTGCCCCGATCACGTGATCACCATCCTTGATGGCCTGCACACGCCGGATATCGAGTCGCACCGAGCTGTAGAACTTCAGCGCACGGCCGCCGGTGGTGGTCTCTGGGTTCCCAAAGAGCACACCGATCTTTTCCCGGATCTGGTTGATGAAGATCAGGCAGGTCCGGGACTTGGCCACAATCGCGGTGAGCCGGCGCAGAGCCTGCGACATCAGACGCGCTTGCAGGCCCATCTGGGGCTCACCCATTTCGCCTTCGAGTTCGGACTTCGGCACCAGCGCCGCCACCGAGTCCACCACCACCACGTCCACACCGCCTGAGCGAATCAGCGTTTCGGCGATTTCCAGGGCCTGCTCGCCGTGATCAGGCTGCGAGACCAGCAGATTGTCTACATCCACGCCGAGCTTGCGGGCGTAGTTCGGATCCAGGGCGTGTTCGGCGTCAATGAACGCAGCCACGCCGCCCATGCGCTGGGCTTCGGCGATTACCTGCAGCGCCAGCGTGGTTTTGCCGCTCGATTCGGGTCCGAAAATTTCCGTCACGCGACCGCGCGGCAGCCCGCCCACGCCGAGCGCCGCATCCAGCGCCAGCGACCCGGTCGGAATCACGCTGACCGGCACCAGCACATCTCTGCTGCCCAGGCGCATGATCGAGCCCTTCCCGTACTGCTTCTCGATCTGCGCAATGGCCACTTCCAGTTGTTTCTGCCGTTCGTCTGCCATGCTGCCCTCGCCCTGCGACGCCCTCCGCCGGAAGCGGAGGCACCCCGAGTTTCCCGGCCCTGCTTCGCCGCTGGCCGGGTAGCTGCCAGCGCCATCCTACCACGAGGGGAACATCCAGCAAACATCTTGCGCCCGCCTCGCGTTGACCCCCTGAAAATCACCGGCCTATACTGGTCGTGTTCGGCATTGCGAATTCAGGGCCAGGGGGAAACCATGGACAGCACCGTCATTTTGAGCGCCGTGCGGACTCCCATCGGGAAGTTTCTGGGCGGGCTGTCGCCCCTGTCGGCCACCGAACTGGGCGCCGTCGTGGTCCGCGCCGCAGTCGAGCGGGCCGGCATCGAGCCCGAGCGGGTGGACGAAATCATCATGGGCAACGTGGTTTCGGCCGGGCTGGGACAGAATCCGGCGCGTCAGGCCGGGCTGCGAGGGGGGCTGAGCCCGCGCGTCGCCGCCATGACCGTCAACAAGGTCTGTGGCTCCGGACTGAAGGCGGTGGCTCTGGCCGATCAGGCCATCCGGCTGGGCGAAGCGGAAATCGAAGTGGCCGGAGGGATGGAATCCATGTCGAACTGCCCCTATTTGCTGGCGGGGGCACGCACGGGCTACCGGCTCGGCCACGCGCAAGTGCTCGACTCGATGATCCACGACGGCCTCTGGGATGCCTTCGAGAATTTCCATATGGGTATGAGCGCCGAGCTGGTGGCCGAAACCTATCACATCAGCCGCGAGGAGCAGGACCGCTTCGCGCTGGAGAGCCACCGGCGGGCCATCCACGCCATCAAATCCTGTTACTTCGAATCGCAGATCGTGCCCGTCCACGTTCCGCAGAAGAAGGGCGAGCCGGTGATCATCAGCCGGGATGAATCCCCACGGGAGGATACGTCGCTCGAAGCGCTGGCGCGCCTGAAACCGGCGTTCAAACCGAACGGGACCGTAACAGCCGGCAACGCGCCCGGGACCAACGACGGCGCTGCCGCACTGGTCCTGACCAGTGAACGCACGGCCGCGCGGCTGGGTAAAACGCCGCTGGCGCGCGTCGTTGCGCAGGCCACCAGCGGCGTCGAACCC
>Ga0209810_1001338_pt1 | contig 38278 bp, 37 predicted proteins | sample Coa_R1_7_FD_187159 | JGI IMG/M metagenome (GOLD analysis project Ga0209810, IMG submission 187159) | Surface soil microbial communities from Centralia Pennsylvania, which are recovering from an underground coalmine fire - Coalmine... | ecosystem: Environmental > Terrestrial > Soil > Unclassified... | reverse complement strand
ACTTTCTTTTCTCCCCAAAGCGCGTTAACTTTTCTCTGCACTGTTCTGTTCCTCCGTAGATCGGGTCTAACCCACTTCAATCTAACGGATTAGAACGGAACAGTGCACTTCAATTTACGGATTCGGGGTCATCTCTCCCGCTGCCCCGTTCCAAACCGTGCCGGAATTCGAACGGATCTTCCTTTTCGATCTGAGCTTGATTTTCTGTCGAAGTCGTTGGCGACAAGACGCTTGCGCGTTTCGCGGTGGGCCAAGCTCCTGACTACATCGCCGGAAGGCTGACGCCGAGCGCCTTGAGGATTTCTTGTTGGCGGCTGTCTGGCTGAGGTAGCTTGGTCAGCGTCGTTTTTTCGTCGACCGGATAATGCAGCAGGCACAAGCGCGCCAACGATAGCAAGGCGTCAGGCAGCGTGATGGCGTCAGCGTGAGTTTGTGTGGTGCCAAACGCCGCCTGCAACCGCCGCTCCGTCTCGCGACCCACTTTCAGCGCCAGCATGCAGCAGAAGACATGCCCGCGTGTGCGGCTCTCCTTCCGCACCCCCACCGGCCGCACTTCCAGTAACCCCGTCTTCAGCGTGCGAACGTCCCGCTCCACCTTCTCGAGCGCGACATAACTGTCATGCACTTGCTGGGCGCTCAGGTCCGACCGGGGCACGTCGGTCGTCACCACGTAGCAGCCGGCCAATTCCAGGGCTTTGTGGATGGCTTCTTCCTTCCGCTCCAGCTTCAACTCTCGGCCCTCCAGCCTGATCTCCACCAGGCCCGTCAGCTTGTACTTCACAATCCACGTGGCCAGCGCCCGTTGCCCCGCTTCCGGCCGGCAGCGCGGGTGCGTCCGCACTTGCTCGTTGCGCGCCTGAATCTTCTCTTCCAGCTTCGCCAATTTGTCTTCCAGCCGGTGATGCTCACGCTCGGCCTCCGCCTCATTTTTGCGCAAAATATAACGCACCCCTTCGCCTTCCACCTCACACACCTGCTCGCTGAATAGACTCAACTGCAAGGTCCCCTGGCTCAGCAGGCGGCGAATCTGGGGATCGGTCAGCGCCGTAATATACCGCAGCCCCGCCGCACTCAGCGCCTCTTTCCCCTTACTCTTCACCATCCCCCGGTCCCCGACGAAAACCAATTCCTTGATCCCGAATTGCTCCTGCAGAATCTGAATCTGTTCGGCCACCGTCGTCGGATCGCTGCGGTTCCCCTCGAAGACCCGCACGGCCAGCGGCTCGCCCTCCTCGTCCGCTAAGAGTCCAATGACGATCTGCAACTTCCCTCGCTTCCCATCCCGGTTGTACCCGTACTCCCCCAACTCGTTCTGCTCCCCCTCCAGATAACTGCTCGTCACGTCGTAGAGAAACAACCGCGGCGGTTGACCGCGACGCTCGAGATAACGCCGAAACAGCGCTTTCTCGATCCCCTCCTGCCGCGCCGCCAGATCATCCAGCGCGGCATACAAATCGTCCTCATCGAACTTTCTCAAACCCAAGACTTCGCCGACCGCCTGATCTTTCGCCCAGCGCACCGCCGACAACCGCGAGCCCTGATGAGCCACCCGCGCCAGCACCAGGAACAAACCCAACTTCGCTAACCGACTGTGACCCAGCGCCGCGCTGATCCCCAACGCCTCGGTGATCTGCTTGAGGACAAAGAGCAGACCAAAGACGGGACCCAGTTGAGGAACCAAGGAGAGATCGGCGGCCTGATCGAATTCGCCGCGCAACAGGCGTCTCAGAGCTTCAATGCGCGCCCCAGGCCAGTGGGTGAGGTTGGCGAGGGTGCGGTTCTTGACCTTGCCGTTCTGACGAAAGGTCTCGCGGAGGAGGATAGCGGGCGGGGAGTTGCGGTTGGGGATAGTGGCGACATACATAACTCATATATACAGATGATAACTCGCCATGTCAATATATATATTTCACTTACATGTCTACAACGGAGTTCAGCAAAATCACCTAACCCTCACGAATGGAAGTACATCCCCGATTTGGCTGGGGGTAAGATCCGTCGAACATATGCGTGCGAAAGTGTCCTTCGCTGACTGTACCGCACCAACTGGCGAATCATGACCATCCGACTGGACCCGTAATCGCTAAGGCAACAATACAGGAGTCATCAGCGAAAGGTGAGGCCGACTTCCCACTGGCTGACCATGCACACAGAATGAAGGTGTGCACGATCGTCAGTCGCTAACTGCTGCTGAGCCGGCGAGCCGACGCGCTTTGATGTCTAGCTTTGGCGGTTGGCCGAAGACCCGTTTGTACTCGTGGTTGAACTGACTCAGGCTCTCATAGCCGACTTCGAATGCGGCGCTGGCGGCATCGAACCCCTCGCTTCCTTCTGCGGGCAACTGGTGATCGCCACCAAATTCGGGTGGGAAATTGGTCCCAAGGCGGAGCGAGGGCTGGCTGGGCTGGACAGTCGGCCTGAGCACATCAAACAGGTTGCCGAAGGCTCGCTCAAGCGCCTCAGGGTCGAGGCCATCGATCTTTTCTATCAACAGCGCGTTGAATCGGACGTGCCCATCGAAGACGTGGCGGGGGCCGTGAAGGACTTCATTCACGAAGGCAAGGTCAAGCACTTCGGCCTTTCGGAAGCGGCAGCCAAGACGATTCGTCGTGCGCACGCCGTCGAGCCGGTTACGGCCGTCCAAAGTGAATACTCGCTGTGGTGGAGGCGCCCGGAAGAGGAAGTGCTGCCGACGTGCGCGGCACTCGGAATCGGGTTTGTGCCTTATAGCCCACTGGGCAAGGGCTTCCTGTCAGGAAAGATCAACGAAAATGCTAAGTTCGACAGCCTCGATTTGCCTACAAGCTATTTCAAAACCCCTGATTCATTCGGATAACCCATTGATTCCAAATGGGCTGGAACGGGTTTTGAAACTGCTTGTATTCAAATCCCTTGCTTTACACCGGACGCGCTCTAAAAGTGAATCAGGCCTTGGTGGATCTACTTCGCAAAATTGCGGAACAGAAGGCGACACCCGCTCAAATCGCGCTCGCCTGGCTGCTGCCCCAGAAGCCGTGGATTGTCCCCATTCCGGGCACCACGCAACTCGCGCATCTGGAAGAGAACATCGGAGTAGTCGCCGTCGAGCTCACGTCGGACAATCTCCGCGAGATCGAAAGCGCCGCCTCAAAGATAAGGACCCAAGGGGCATGGTATCCCGAGAGCATGGAGCGCATTACGTATCGCTGAGCGATTGGGCATGGCAAGCAGGAGTAAGCCGACCATGAAAAAACTACTTTCATTTGGCGCAGTGTCTTTGTTTATCGGTGTGACCATAATTCCCAGTTTGATGCTGTTGGGCGGCCAAGCTCGCCGTGGCAATAAGGGCATCCAAGACCGGCTTATCGGAGCATGGCGGCTGGCGTGGCTCAAAGAGCAAGGTGCAGACGGGAAAGTTCACAGGACTGACTGTACAGGGCTGCTGGTCTTCACGCGCGACGGCCAGATGTCGGTCCAAGTGATGTATCGAAATCGGCAGGCAGGGACGCAGGCTGCGCCAGTGCAGTATGGGCAAGGCGGCTACGAGGCCGCCTTCGGAACATATGAGATGAACGAAGTCGCTCACACCTTCAATTATCACGTTGACGGTGGGCTGGTGCGGTCCCTCGTTGGCAAAGACTTGAAGCGTGTATATTTGTTCTCCGGAAAACAACTAATTGTGAAGTCGTAGGACCCGAATGAGCACTGGAGAGTTGCTTGGGAGCATTACTGAGCAACCCTCGAAATTCGGCAGCCCTGCTGGAGGCGACCGCCCGCGACAATCCCTGACGCACGACGTCCTCAGCGCGAATTTTGAGGTGGGAGCGGAACTCTTCCTCAATGTCGTTCTCGACACGCTGCCGCTGGGACAGGTAGTTCAGCGTTGTCCGGATTGTCGACAAGAATCGCATAATTCCTCTAACCGAAGTTCGTCACGGGAAGGGCGAACTTTCGAATTTTCGCGATGATTTGCCGGGGAATTTCTTTGGCTGCAATGGTCCCATCTCGAAAATGGGATGTAGTGCAGACCTACCCACTTGAAACCCGCGTTCGAGCGTGACACGATGGCCGCGGCATGTTTCTGCGGCGGCACGCGCGATCGAAAGACGGCAAAGAGCACGCCTACTGGTCGCTGGTCGAGACCGTTCGTACACCGGATGGTCCACGACAGCGCACACTTTGCTATCTCGGCGAATTGAACGACTCGGTGCGGGCGCGCTGGCTGAAGACCATCGAGGTTTTCAACGCGCAGGGCGAGAGTCGCCAACTGAAACTCTTTCCCTTCGGCATTGAGCCCCCTGCCGACGACGCGACGGTGGCCCGGGTGCAGCTCGACCAAGTGCGGCTGGAACGGGCGCGGCGGTTCGGAGACTGCTTTCTGGGGTTGGAGTTGTGGAAGCGCCTGAGGTTGGACCGCTTCTGGGAAGCGTTGCTGGACCGGCCCGACGACCGGTTGCTCGCTTTTCTCAAGAGTCTCTGATCTGTGGGATAATGCCGAGTCGAAGACACGCCAAGTCTCCGGATTATGCCGTTGCAAGATTCCATGTCGGCATAATCCGGGACGCGGCATTATACGCCGGATTCGGCCCCGCCTCAGCCAGAGCGTTCTGCGAGATGTTGGGTCGAACAATCGGAAAGCGAAGCGCCGAGATTGCTCGCCCCGCATTAGCCAGCGCCCAGCAGACTGAATTATTCTGAGACGATCATTGACAGGGCTAAAGAGAGCTGCCGTACCGTGGCTGACCTACTCGTATCTCAAGGCAATGATCGGATCCACTTTCGTGGCACGACGGGCTGGGATGTAACTTGCCAGCAGACCAACGGCGATCAGAATCAGCGACACGGCTACAAACGTCGTCGGGTCGGTAGGCTTGACGCCGTAAAGCAAGCTCGAAAGTAAGCGCGTCAATCCAAGTGCGCCAACCATTCTTGCACCGAGGTCCAGTAATGCTGGTTTCATCCCCTGACCCATGACACGCCGGAGCACGTCAGCTCTCTGCGCACCCAACGCCATCCTGATGCCTATCTCGTGAGTGCGGCGGACGACGGAGTAGGACACTACGCCATAAATTCCAATACAGGCCAGCAGGAGGGCTGCTGCGGCAAAGAGTGATGTCAAGAGTGTCCCAAACCTCTGCGGCCCGAGCGACTCCGAGACGATTTGGCCCATGCTGCGTATGTCTGGAATGGCCACGTTGGGATCAGCCTCCCAGATTGCGCGGTGTAGTTCGCCAGCCGCGGCTGGAGCGGGCAAGCTGGTGCGCAAGATTAATGACCCTGTCAGACCCCCTTCATAGAGCTGGTACACCATTGGCGTTGGCGCTTTCGAAAGACGTACACTGCGAGTGTCGCCCACGACGCCCACCACCTGAAACCCTCCAAATCCGGAAGAGGGGTCCACGTTAAATCTCTGGCCGATGGGATCAATGCCAGGCCAGACGGTTTTCGCCGTAGCCGCAGAAATCACTACGGCGCCAGTGCCAGCGTCAGCCCAAGTCAGCTCCCGGCCTTTCAGCAAGGGGATGCCGAGGAGTTTGAAATATGCGGGACTGACGCGGCAGTAGCTGGCAAACGGCCGCTCAGCCACGGGACGCGTGTCGCCGGGAAGGTTAACGGGATCATCGTTCATTTCGCCCCCAAGAGGGAGCCAAGTCGTAACTGCCGAGGATTCGACAGCCGGAAGTGCCGATGTTCCAGCGAGTACTTTGCGCCAGAATTCGCTCTGCTGCTCTCTTTGCGTGTATCGTGACGTGGGCAATTGCAGGTTCACAGTTAGGATATGGTCAACCGCGAAGCCCTTTGGCACGCTCTCCAGCTTCGCAAAACTTGTGAGCAGTAGTCCGGCTGCGATCAGGAGCATGGCACTGAGCGCTGTCTCGAGTCCGACTAGGAATTCGCGCGCACGAAGCCGGCCACGGCTTTCTCCGGTACGCGCGCTGGCTGAATGAAGCGCATCCTGTGGATTGGCCTGGGCCGTCTGCCATGCAGGCAGCAGGCCCGCGAGCACTCCTGCTAGTAGTGAAATCGCCAAAGTGAATGCGAGCACCGACCCATTAAGGCGCACATTGTGGAGACGTGGCAAGCTGGCGGGAGCGAGTACAAGCAACGTCGAAAGCGCCCAATGGGCTAACATCAATCCCAACGCCCCGCCCAGCAGCACAAGCAGTAATGTCTCGGCCAAAGACTGGCGTAAGAGCCGACCCCGGCCCGCTCCAAGTGCAAGTCGGATCGCCCCTTCGTGCTCCCTGGCGGTGGCGCGTGTTAGGACGAGATTCGCTAGATTTACGCAGATGATAAGCAGTACCGCAAGCACCGCTGCGAGCAGCAGCCAAAGTCCCTGCTTCGAAGACCGCACGATCATATCACGGAGCGGGATCATCACGGTGCTCGGGTTCGGCATAAACGTCTGCGATGCCAATCGCCGACGCAGAATCACGTTCAGCTCGGCTGTGGCCTCTGCCTGGCTCACGCCGGGTCTAAGTCTGGCAATACAGCCAAATCGGAACCCGGCATCCGGCGCAAGTTCCCATTTTTCAAAAACCTCTGGCACAAAAAGCGCAGGCTTAGCGGTAGGACCACTTAATGAGCTCAATTGATCCCCATGGGGAAAATGAAATGACGGCGGCAGGATGCCAACCACAGTATAGGGCCTGCCGTTAAGGACGATCGTATGTCCGACGACGCTGGGATCGCTGAAAGCGACTTTGCCATAGACCATTGGTAAGGATCACTTCGTAGTTGTGGCCAGCTTGGTCGGCATCCGGCAGAAAACTACGCCCAAGCTGTGGCTGAACGCCTAACACGTCGAAAAGATTTGCGGTGACTGCGTCCGCACTTAAGAGGGCAGGTTCGTCACCGCCCGTCAGATTCATAGTTACGCCTTCACCTACGACCCCGATTCCAGCTAATGATTTTGCCTGATGCGACCAGGCCAGATATGCTGCCGGATTTATGGGGATCATCGGAAACTTGTGCACCAGCTTGGGAACCGATAGCTCAATTGCCACCAATTGGCCCGCGTTGGGGTAGTCGAGTGGCTGTAACAGAACTCCGTTGATAACGGAAAAGATCGCTGTGCTCGCCGCTAGTCCGAGGGCTAGCGTGAGGAGCGCGACGGTCGTGAAGCCGGGCGACTTGGCCAAGGTTCGAAATGCGAATCGGACGTCTCTGGCGAAATCTTCCAGGATGCGACCGGCGCGCACGTCGCGAACCTCTTCCTTCACCTGCTCAACGCCGCCAAAGCTGATTCTCGAGGAACGCTGGACCTCCTCAGGCGTCATCCCTTCGCTGATCTTTTTCATCACAAGCTGCTCAAGATATGAGCGCACTTCCTCATCTAGTTCCTGATCGGCCTGGTCTCGATGAACCAAGTTTCGCCATAGACTTCGTATGCGGGCTTTTATGGGCATGGCCTCTCGCCTCCCGGGTCATGGGAGCACTCGGCTCAACTTGTTTCCAGGGCACTCGAAATTGCCAAGGAAATACGCCCCCACCGTTCGGTTTGCGCCTTCAGTTGTCGCCGTCCCGCCGCCGTTAGTCGATAGTACTTAGCACGGCGATTGCTCGCCGACGCGCCCCACTGCGAAAGTAGCCAGCCCCGTTCTTCCATCCGGTGCAGCGCCGGGAAGAGAGAGCCAGGTCCAACCCGAAACGTTCCGCGAGTCATTTGCTCAATGCGTTCCGAGATCCCGAGGCCATGCCTGGGCTCCAGAGCCAGAGCCTTCAAGATGAGCAGGTCTAGGGTGCCTTGGAGCAAATCCGTCGATTTGGGTTCCATTTCTCTCCTATCGACTATCGATAGTGCAGCTATTCATATCGAATGTCAATAGGTAGCCGTTCGGAATCCGTACGCCATACCCTTCCGCCTCGTGCCTCGATTTCCCCGGTCACTCTCCATTTCTAATGCCCCTTGTTCTCGCGGCCACGGCAGGATGGCGAAAGCTCCTACGCCCTACGGACGCAGGCTCGGCTTGCGGCTTTGCCGCCCTCCGGGTGCGGTCCCTCCAAAAAAATCAGGCGAATCAAACGAGATTTTTTCGGTTCCCCCGCCCAATCCGCCGTGGGAGTAGGCGCCATCTGCCCTCGGTTGCCCCGCGAGAAGCAGGGCAGAAAAGGAGATAAAACCATGACCGAGCAAACCAAAATTCGACAGACCGAAAACAAAAGCGCAGGCCCGCAGGGGCACACAGTGAGTGCGCGCGGTGGCGCTGAGAGAAACGCGAGAAAGCCCATGGTTTCATGGGCCGCATTACTGGAGGAAGCCGTTTCAAAGCCCGGCTTCATCCTTCAGGCTTATTCCCGCTTCCATAACTACAGCTTGGGAAATCAACTATTGGCAATGTACCAGTGCGCGGAGCGGGCGCTCCCTCTGGGTCCGCTGGCCTCCTTCAGGAAATGGAAGGAACTTGGACGACACGTGAAGAAGGGCGAGAAGGCTTTAGTTCTCTGCCTGCCTGTGAATTGCAAACGGACCAAAGCAGTTAAGAAGGAAGACGGCAGCGAGGAGGAAGAAGAATTCGTCTACACACATTTTTTGTGGAAGCCCCACTGGTTTGTACTTAGCCAGACGGAAGGCGCCGACTTTCAGGCTCCGCCCATCCCGGAATGGGACGAGCAGAAGGCCCTTCACACTCTGAACGTCGAGCGGATCCCGTTTGAGGACCTGGACGGCAACACCCAGGGGTACGCCCGCCGCGGCGGCAAGATCGCCATTAACCCACTGGCGGCCCTGCCCCATAAAACCTTGTTCCACGAACTGGCCCATTGTTTTTTGCACTGCCAGGAAACCGACATGACTGATACCAGCCAGACGCCGCGAGACATGGCAGAAGTCGAAGCCGAGGCAGTGGCCCTGCTTTGCTGTGAATCGCTCAGTTTGCCCGGTGCGGAGTTCAGCCGCGGTTACATCCAGTCATGGGGAAATGGGCATGCCATCAGCGAACGTTCCGCCCAGCGCATCTTCCATGCCGCCGACCGGATTCTGAAGGCCGGCTACGCCGAAAAGCCAACGACCGAAACCCCGTAATGGGGTTTCGGTTCCTTCCTGATGTCGAAATCGAATCACTCTTGTTTCGCAAAGGAGGTTTTCGATGGGACAGTATCACCTTGTATTGAACTTAGACAAAAAGCAACTGCTTCGGCCGACCGAGTTAGGTGATGGATTGAAGCTCTTGGAGTTCGCCGACGGCGGGCCGACGTTAACCGCACTGGCCATTTTGCTGGCCAAAGATAACGGGCGAGGATTGGGTGATTTGCACGTTGCCATGCCGGAAACGCCGCTTGATAACTGGGAAAAAGCCGACTACGGCTTGAAGCGGGTTCGAACCCCGCATGCTCACCTTGTTGGCTCATGGGCCGGAGACCGAATCATTATTGCCGGCGACTATGGTGACAACATACCCGGCAAAGAGGAAAATATGTACTCGATGGCCCAGCGGGAGTACCTAGAGATATCGGGTCCCATGCGCGAACTTTTGCGCTGCGATCGATATTTGGCTCAACGATTTTCCGATCAATTCAAATGGGCCGAATCCCTCAAGGATTCAGCATGAGTATTGCAACTTCGGCGGCCGGCCATGCCCGGCTGCCTTTCCCCCCAATTGGATGGTAGACCTTGCATGGTCAATCCCCTATTCATACCGCAAAGCAACCATAGGATCGATTCTGGCCGCGCGGCGCGCAGGGATAAAGCAGGCCGTGAGCGCCACGACGGTCAGAATCAGCGAAACCGCGATGAATGTCAGTGGGTCTGTAGCCTCGACGCCGTAAAGCAAACTAGACAGGAAGCGCGTCAGCGCAAGAGCTCCGGCGATGCCGATGGCTACGCCAATCAGAGCGAGCTTGAGCCCCTGCCAAGTCACCATTCTGAGAACATCGCTTTTTTGCGCTCCCAGTGCCACGCGGACTCCGATTTCGTGAGTGCGCTGCGCGACGGAGTACGACAGAACCCCGTAGAGCCCTACTGCTGCGAGAATGAGTGCCAGCAAGGAGAAAGCTCCCATCAAGTCGGCCCGGAACCGAGGTTCGGCCACCCTGTCGGAAAAGATTTGCCCCAGTGTTTGGATACGGGAGATCGGTTGGTCTTTATCTACCGTGAACACCGCATGGCGCACAGCAGAGGCAAGGCTTAAAGGCTCAAGGCGGGTCCGGAGGACAAAAGCCACCGATGGCGTTATCCAGGCTTGAGGCAATGGAACATAGCACTCAGGCTCGGACTCTGCTTCAAGAGCTGCATCCCTCACATTGCCAACTACTCCGACGATCTCACGCCAGCGTGGTTCTTGACCCCACGTCAAGTGTAACTGCTTCCCAAGCGGGTTTTCGCCATGGAAAGCTTTCTCTACGAAAGCTTGATTCACGATCGCGACCGGAGGAGCCTTGGAGGTATCATCGGCGGAAAAGAAACGCCCCCGAATAAGCGGAATCTGCATGGCATGAAAGAAACCTGCACTGATAGCCTTGTACCCGGCTTGCGGGGCTTGCCCCGGAGGCGGGACAGGACGCCCTTCAATCGAATAGGAAGTTGTCGCATATGCCGATAAAGCCAGAGAGCTGGTGAGGCCGACTGACTCCACGCCGGGTAGTGCTCGAACCCGGTCCAGGGTTTGCTCATAGAAGTTTAAGCGCCTGACAGGCTCCCTGTATCTCTGGCCTGATAAATTGACCCAAAAGGTGAGCGCGTGATCGGGATTGAAGCCAAGCGGTACAGAGGTAAGGCGCAGAAAACTCCTGATCAACAGGCCTGCACCCGCCAGTAGGATCAATGCAAGTGCCACCTGCCCAACGACCAGCGAACTGCGAGAAAGACGGTTTCGGAACAGTCCGACCCGATCTTCGGTCGATATGTTACCTCCTCTGAGCGCAGTATCGATTGACACTTTCGATGCTTGGACTGCCGGGGCCGTCCCGAATAAGATGCCAACACCAACTGATACTACAATCGTAAAGAGTAGCACGGGGCTGCTGATCCCCACTTCGCTGAGACGGGGGATCTCTCGTGTCGCGATGACCTGTATCAGATGGACTCCCCAAAAAGCCAGCGCAAGGCCCAGTGCGCCGCCCGCAACCGCGATGAGGACGCTCTCTGTCAATAGCTGGCGAATGATCCTAGTTCGGCCCGCGCCAAGCGCTGTACGCACAGCCATCTCGAGTTGCCGTGTGGTGGAGCGCGCAACCTGCAGGCTGGCGACATTCGCAGTCGCGATCAACAGAACGAAACCAACGGCAGCTAAAAGGACCAGGAGGGGAAGCTTCACTGAGCCAACGATAGAGTCCAAGAGTGGAACAAGGTCGAACTGCCATCCCTTGTCTGATGAATAGTGCCGTGCTAGGCGTTTACCGATAGTATCCATCTCAGTCCGTGCCTGGGCGAGTGTCACGCCGTGGTTCAGTCGTGCTATGGCAGCGACGTCGCGATTGCTGTGCTCCGTACTCTCCGCAGTCCAAGGCAGCCATAATTCTGTCTTGACGGGCGCCTCGCGTGGTGGGAAGTCGTATCCTGTGGGCATAACACCTGTGACAACGAACGGCTTGCCATCCACAGTTATCGTTTTGCCTATGATACTGGGATCGCCGCCAAACCGGCGCTCCCAGAGCGAGTGGCTTAAAATGACCACTTGATCTTCGCCTTTTTGGTTCTCTTCAGGCAGGAAGACACGGCCAAGGAAGGGCGGCACACCCAAAACCTTGAAGAAGTCGTCTGAAACACGTGCCCCTGCAACCTGCTCAGCTTCCCCCGTTCCTGTGAGCGTATTAGTCGAACGCTGAAATATAGCCACGTCTTGAAAAACGGTGTTCTGCCGCCGCACATCAGCAATATCCGCGGGCGAGTTCATTGTCCTTGAATACCCTCTCCGGGGATTGCTCGCGTAAATCCTGACCAGACTTCGTGGGTTTTTGAACGGTAAAGGTCTAAGCAAAACACCCTGTACCAAACTGAAAATCGCCGTGGTCGCGCCGATGCCAAGTCCCAAGGTAAGAATTGCCACGACGGTAAAGCTAGGATTGCGCCGGAGTTGGCGCAGTCCGTAGCGGACATCCTGGCCCAGCTCGGTGATTAACCGCACGCCCCATGTGTCGCGGCATTCTTCCTTCATCCGGCTGACGTTGCCGAACTCGTGCATCGCCGCTTGGCGCGCTTCTTCAGGTACCATCCCTCTGCGCTGGTTCTCTTCGGTGAGCATTTCGAGGTGAGCGCGTACTTCGTCGTCCAACTGCTGTTCGAGCCGGGCTTTGCGGAACAACCCGGAGAGCTTTGAAATTATGACTCTCAACCAAGCCATATCATGCTCCTTCGTTGCCGGCCAGCATACGGGCCATGATGACCCTTATTCGCTCCCAGTTTTCGGTTTCCCTCTTGAGTTGCGCGCGACCGATACGGGTCAAGGAATAGAATCGGGCGCGGCGGTTGTTTTCCGAAACGCCTTCTTTAGACGCGATCCAGCCTTTTTGCTGAAGGCGGATCAGCGCCGGGTAGACGGTGCCTTGGTTCAGTTGCAGGAAGTTCTGCGAAACCTGCTCGATGCGCCGGGCGATGCCAAAGCCGTGCATCGGCCCCAAGGTCTCCAGCGTTTTGAGGATCATCAGGTCCAGCGTTCCCGGCAGGACCTCAGTTCTTTCATGGCTCATTGGCCTTTTCTCCTACTGGGCATCAACAGGGGAGAGCATACCACCCTTACATGTAGAAAATCAACATCACAAATAGGGATTCGGGAAAAGGTGCTCTCTCCGTTGACCTATGCCGGCCAGGGGGTATGTCACCGTAGCTCTCTGCGACATACCTGTCGGGACACGGACGCATTTGAGATTATGGCTAACAGATGCATCCTGCCCGGCGGAAATTATCACCTCATATGTAGCGTGCAGAACTTCATAGTTTGTGACTGTTGCAACCTGATTGGGTCCCATCCTGCTCGGATGCCAGTCTCCTGAGAAGTCCGAACGTTACACTCCGAATAGAAAATATTCCTTCCATTACTGTTGCATTATTGCTTGGAGAGTATTACTTCCATCGACCATAATTGACCCTTTGGGGAACCGGGCCAATGTCCAGGGGCAGCAAGGCTACAGACTATACGAGAGGAATCGCTTCCAGGAGGCGAGTCGAGAACGATTCTGGCGATGATGCCACTCTTGCGGCGCTTCGTAGAGGAGAGCCTTGGGCCCTTTCCTCAATGTATTCGCGGTACTACCGTGAAATGGTGGAGCGGGCAGTGGCCTTTTTGCACGACCGGGCTTCGGCGGAGGAAGTTGTTCAGGATACGTGGGCCGCGATTATCGAAGGGATTGATGGATTCAAGGGGAATGGGTCCTTCAAGAGCTGGGCATTCAAGATTCTTACCAACAAGGCCAAGAGGAGATTTTGGCGAGAGTCCCGCTTTTCCGCCATCAAAAGCTTCTTTAGATCGCAATCAGGAAGTGACGACCACGTCCCATTTGACCATTCCGGTTCATGGGTTAGACCCCCGGCGCGCTGGCAGGTGGCGCCCGAAGAGATGCTCATTTCAGATGAATTCCGCCAGGAAATGAAACAGTTTGTTGCGTCACTTCCGTCGCGCCAGCGCAAGGTGTTCGTTCTGCGGGACATCGAAGGCTGGTCTTCCGAAAGGGTTTGTGAGTCGCTCGGTATCAGCGCCGGCAACCAACGCATATTACTTCACCGGGCACGGGCTGCGATCTACCGATGGTACACCTCCAGAGGGCGGAGGCGACCGTGAATGCAGCGGCCTCGAACAATAGTTTCGATTTATGACGTGTAAGGAATTTGCCAACTCGGTTACGGAATACCTGGAGAATGCTCTCCCGATTCGCCAGAGTGCGGATTTCGAGGAGCACCGGGCGACGTGCGTGAATTGCCAGACTTACTTCGATCAGATGAAACAGCTGATTGACGCTGCTCCCGCATTGGGCTATATGCCGGAGGAAATCAACGTTCCACCGCATCTCTATGAGCTTTTGGCCAAGCGGCGCGCCATGGGTTCCGTCCAAGGTCAACCCAGGAAGCTGGCGTATCGCCCGTTGGTCATTGCAGCGTTCGCCGTACTGATTCTGGCAGGACTCTGGCTCTACCGAACTCACAATTCACCCCAGCCAGGGCCAGTGGCAGTGACCATAGACCTGACCCAAAGAGGGCAGACGCGTGGCCTTGGAGAGCGTCCCCAGCTTCCCATCGAACTCCCACGTGCGAAGCTTGACCTTACGGTCGAAATGCCCATCGGGGCGTTGCCTGGAAAGTACGAAGTCGGCGTTGCCCCTGAAAACGGCTCGCCGACCGTCACTGCAACAGGATCTGCAGCATTGATCAATCACGTTACGACTTTGCATGTCACGCTCGACTTGACGAAATTCCGAAACGGGTCATACCGCTTTGCTGCAAGACCCGTTTCCTGGGATTGGGCTTACTACCCACTGAGGATTAGGTGATCTTGGCATGGGATTCGCGTACCGCTTTGAATGAAGTGCTGAGTGCGGAGCGGTTTTGTAAACCATTGTGAGACCTAATAGGACATGGAGGAAGATCCCAACATGCCTCGATTCAACTTGAAGAAACTATTCTTCCAAGGGGCAATCATCTTGCCATTGGCAGCGCTCGCCACCGTGCATGCCGCGGCACAGCCTCGCCCAAATGAGGCTACGGCAATGCAACTTTTGCACCGCGCTCTGCATTACGGCGATCTGTACAACTGGGCCGCCGCGGAGATCTATTTTCAAAAGTCAGAGAAAATGTTTGTGGCGGAAGGCGATCAGCGAAATGCCCTATACGCACGGCTTGGCGACCTCCGGTCTCGTGCTGAGCGGCTTAACCTGCCGGAGACTTCAGCTAAGCTTGCCCGCGAGCTCGATGCAAATCGATTCCTTCGTACCGATAAGCAACTGCGCATGTTCTGCCTTATCGTCAAAGGCGATATCGACGCAGAGATGAATTCCGGTGCGATGCGTGACGACTGGGAACAGGTTAAAACCCTTGCGAAGGAGTTGGGCAATTCCCAATGGCAGTATCGCGCCTTGGCCCAGCTTGGCCTGGCGGCATTCTATGATGGGAATCTTCCAGTAGCACGGACGGATGTCGGAACAGCCCTGGCCCTGGCAACAAAGGCGCACGATGCGGGTGCTGAAATTCGATACTTAACACTTTTGGGAATCGGCCTGGTCGAATCGAAAATGTACAATCAATCTCTGCCTTATTTCGCGCATGCACTTGAGATTGCCCGCGCCACACCGGATTCAGGCTATCCATTCGTTACCCAGCAAGCACGGCTGCAAGTATTGATTGGCGTGGGTCAACTCGATGCAGCCCAGCATCTTGATACCGAGTATCTCGCCCAGGCTCAAAAATACAAACAGCCGGGACAAGAAGCCGTCGCGCTAGTCTTCGCTTCAACCTTAGCTGAGGCTCGAAATCAAAACGCAGCAGCAATCTCAACATTAAAGAAGGCGGTGGCCATCTCGAAACCGGCCGGATACCTGCGGCAGGTTGCGAAGAGCAAGCCCAACTCGCTGATCTATACCGTAAGCAAGACAAATTGAAGGAAGCAGACCTGTACGCAGGCTTTGCCGCAGCGTCTACTCAAAGTTGCGGTGATATCTGGTCGGTCCCTGAACGGTTGAGGATTCTTGCTGAAATCAAAACTGCCGAAGGTGACTACGCCGAGGCGGACCGCATCTACGAACGCGCTGAGGCTTTCATCGACTCTTCAGTCGCCGGCGTGTCCGGTGTTCTCGACAAGACAGCTTTCATCAAGGCATCAAGCCTGCTGTATACCGAGCATTTCAGCCTCATCGCTCAGCATTTCAACAACCCTGCCAAAGCATTTTCGATAATCGAACAGGTTCGCGGCCGCGTCGAATCCGACCTGCTGATTGCGGGTTCACGCGCCCCTAAAGAGGCAGAGCAAAACGAACGAGAGCTTTCGGAACTGCGCCTCAAACTGATGTCCGCCCGGACAACCGCCGGAGTGCGTGCCATTCGCAATCAAATATTCATGGCGGAACAGGCGCGTTGGGTGACTCCTGATTTGAGCATACTAAAGGCCCGATCGCACGAAATTTTAGGCCTCCAGCAGGTTCAAGCCGGTCTTAATGCTTCGACCCTCTTGCTGGAATACGTCGCGGCCCAGCCTCGATCATATTGCCTCGTGATCTCCCGGAAACATGCGCGAATCGTGTCCCTGGCTGGCGAGAATGAAATCAGCCCACTCGTTTCTACCTATCGGAAAGCTGTTGCGGCAAAGCAGGCGGGGCGCAAGGCGAGTCGCGAACTTTATGACGACCTCCTTAAGCCCATCCCCGGCATTCAGCAGAAGAAGCTCCTCGTAATCGTTCGTGATGGACCGCTTTACTTCCTGCCGTTTGATAGCCTGATGGATTCGCAGGGTCGATTTGTCATTGAATCGCACACCGTTGTTTATGCACCTTCAGCCACAGCTTATACCTTGCTCTCGCGACAGCGGCACAGTGCCACTGAATTCCGCCATCAGCTTTTGGCTGTCGGCGGAGTGCCGTACAGCCCTACCGAATTGATGCGCGTCAGTCTGGTTGCCGGTTTTAAGACGGATCACACTTCAACCATCCCGGGGTCCAAAAGAGAAGTCCGCGCCGCAGCCGCAGCTATCCACAGTCCCGCTGATACTCTCTTGATCGGGTCCGAGGCCACGAAGTATACCTTTGAACATGAAGACCTCGCCCAGTATCGTCTCATCCACCTCGCAGTCCACGGCTTTGCTGACCCCCAGCATCCAACCCATTCCGCGTTGGTTCTTCTGAACGATCCATCCGCCCATGAAGACGGCCTGCTCGATGCTTCTGAGATCGTTCAATTACGCCTTAAGGCCGACCTCGTCGTCCTTTCGGCCTGCGACACGGCTGTTGGACCCGTCGAAGGGGAAGAAGGTATTTCAACCATTGCTCGGTCTTTTCTCCTGGCTGGAGCAAAATCCGTAATTTCAACCTTGTGGCCCATCGAAGATATGTACTCATATGCGCTGATGAAGTTCTTTTATACGCACTTGGCGGCGGGCGACCCGGCCCCATTCGCTCTTGCCGAAGCCAAGCGCGACATGCTCCGAATGTGGGGTCCCCGGGCAGTACCTTACTATTGGGCAGGCTATATCTATGAAGGCCCTGTAAGGTAATCAGGATCAACGATGACGACAAACAATAACAGTGAGAATCCCCTCAGACGAAAGGAACGTGCCCGCATCCTGGCTGCTGTCAAAAAGTTTGTCCTCAAACGCCATTTCAACGTTGCAGGCATTTCCTATGAGGACTGGGTGCGCTCTTTTGATCAGCGGTCGGAGGAGTTACTCAGCGCTGAGCTCAATGAATTTGAAGCCGGCATTCGGGAATTACTATCTGGGCTTGGAAGCAGCCATACTCTCTTTTACAACGAGAAGGCCCAACATATATTGCCGCAACACTCCATCAACGCGACTGTCCGGAAGCTTTCGTTAAATGGGACCGAGCGCTGGATGTTCCTCGATGTCTTCGAGGATGGCCCGGCTTACGCCGTGGGCATAAAGCCAGGTGACCTTCTGCTTTCGTTGGACGGAGACGAGTCTAAACCACCAACCATGCCGCCATTCGGAATCGGACGGACCCACCGCCTCAAGATCGGCGCTGTTCATGGCGGACGCGTTCGAGATCTGAACATAGATGTTCCGCAAGTCAAAGCCAAAGGATCGATTCCGCCCATGGTCGAGCCCAAGAGCATTACCCATCGGATCATTGCTCCGGGTGTTGGTCTCCTCAAAGTGACCTATTTCCCCGGCGGAATGGGGACGCGATTCGCAAAGCAATTAGATGCGGCAATTGCAAACCTTAAAGACCAAGGCGTGGATCGTCTCATCATCGATCTACGCGGAAACATTGGCGGCGGACTGGGGTTGGCCAGGCTCGCAAGCTATATGTGTTCGGGACAACTTCCAATCGGGCACAGCCTGACACGGGCCCGCCTCAACTCCGGTTATGACATGGAGAAACTACCCCGCGTTCCTATGCCTCAAAACAAAGCGGAACTTCTCTGGACGTTGTCACGCTTCTCTTTTCGGGATAAGTCCTTAATCCTACTGACCCAAGGACTGGGACCGCAGCCTTTTCATGGCAAGATTGTCTTGCTTGTGAATGAATGGACGAACAGTGCCGCGGAGATCGTGGCCGGTTTTGCTCAGGCACATCGGCTTGCCACCATTTTGGGCAACAAAACCGCTGGCAATGTTCTTGGCGCAGCCAATTTCAAGGTGGGCCGTGGCTACACTCTGCGGTTACCGATCTTCGGATGGTATACCCCGCTCGGTGATTGCCTCGAAGGCAAAGGCGTTTCACCCGATTTCAAAGTTGAAGTGGATCCTTATGCCTTGAATTCAGGCACTGATCAACAAATGGATAAGGCGCTTGAAATCGCTGCTGGCCAATACGCACCCAGCGAAAGCTAGGATGCGCCATTAATAGCGTTCGACTTTCCGTCTAGGAGCGTCGGGTTCTCGGGAGCGTGCCGCTCCATCCCTGCCGTCAAGTTGAGCGAGGGCTTGATTGATTGTGGCCTCGAACGTTTTGGCAGGCCCATCGTATGAAAGGCTGACCGCGTTCCGGGCCTGGTCGTCGCTGCGGTCCACCGTCATATTGAAACGGACCCGGGCACTTGCAAACCGGCTGCCGAGGCGCTTCCTTATCCACTGTACGATCAGGCCGACTGCGACGGGAGCAAAGACGTACCTGACCAATATATCTGCTATTATTATGATGTCGGAATGGAGGACCAGTTCTTTGTAATTGGCATCCTCAACCGCAAGTTCTGGTTTGGCATCCCTTGGGGCTCGGTCTCGCAACCAATCATAGAGTTCGCCAGTTCCGACCGGGAATAGCGGACCTGCGTAGTCGGCAAAACCATCCTGGGGTACAAGAACAATATCTGCATAACGGATGGCTTCGCGCGTTTCAGCCGTTAGTGTTGGGAGCGAAGACTAATAAACAAAGTCACGTTCGGTTTGCGCAGAGATACACCCGGGATAGGGCATTTTCCCCTCCGAGCCAGGATTATAGCCGAAGTTATGATGCGCGGTAAGGTTTGTGTCGGTAATCGGCGTTAGTGATAGCTGACCGTGAGTTCTCCTTAGTGTGAACATCGTTGTCGTCCGCATTCACCGAGGCAATTTCTTGATCGTTCCATAGGGAGCAAAGAACCCTCAGTCATCACAAACGCCGTGACCGCGACTACATGAGCCCGCCCACTTGAATTCATAACGGCCTTACAGCAGAAGTGCCCAGTGCCCCGCTGGTGGGAACCCAACACCACCTCATACGCTAATACCTGCCTTGTCCTGAGTTAGACCGATTCGCATCACAGAAGAGCCACGCGACCAGATGATCGTCGATTGAGACGGGAAGGTGGCACCTTGCCCGCAGGCATGTGCATCTCTACCAGGCTCATACCAAGCTGGTGAAAACGGCTCCCTATCGAAACGGTGCTAACCTCAGGCGTCCCACACGGAAAGTTTTTTGGTCCGATGTTACATTTCCATTGCTCGAGAGACTTAATGTATGGGGGGCAGCCGCAGCGGGTTACTGAAAAAACATAAGCACTTCCTAATGGGGGCAGGCCTGAGCGGTCGGGGGCACAAGCCAACATCGATACGAGGAGTTGCCCGGATGAGAATTTCGCTGGTTCCTGTTGTTCTCTCACCTTCAGAACTGAAAATCATAGCAGTCGCGGCCCGTGTGCAAGGATCATCAATTAGCGAATTCATCGTTCGATCCTCGCTCATTGACGCGCTGGCAATATGTGGACATCCGCTGAAAGACATGCAGCCGCGGGGACGATCGCATAGGAAACGGTTGGAACATTGCCGGGCTTCAAGAGAGCGGTAGCTTTTGCTAAAAGCCTGTACGACAGGACTCTTCTGGTGCTACGATTCTTCGCTAAGGCTATCTTTAGCCGAGAGTTAGCGCCAACTTATGAAGAGCCAGAAGTCCAAAGGCCCTGGTGGCCGGTCTCGCACACGTCGGCCAAAGACCGGGAACTACAAGCCCATTCTCGTGGCACTCAGCGAAGAAGAGCGTGCATTGATTGAAGCAGCTGCGGCGAAGGAAGGCGTCAGTGTCAGCCAGTTTATGGCAAGACGTTCCGCGCAAGCTGCTAAGCGCCTTCTAGCGAAACCTCCAGAGTCCGCAAAGAAATAACACCCCTGCCATCGAGGGCCCCGCTGTGAGTTCTGCCATGGGACTTCCGTTTGCCTTTAGTCATATCGCTACGTTGAATGTAGAGATATGACTATATAAATTTTTCCTATTGACATAGACATATGACTGCTATAGGCTCCCTTTCAGCAAGGGGCAAAGCACGAACGCCACTCTAAACAGTTCGGGAGGTGACCGCTGAAATGAAGTCACTTGTGAAAGCCTTCAAAACTCTCTCTCATTCGAAGTTGCTCCGCTATTCAACACTGACATTTGCGGCATCGATGGCGCTAGCGGAAAACGTCTATGCGCAGGGCGTTGGAACCTCGCCCTGGGTAAACGCCGTGCAGGTGCTTGAGCAATCTTTCACCGGACCGATTGCCACGGGTCTCGCGCTGGTTTCGATTGTCGTTGGCGGTCTGGTCTTTGCATTTGGCGAGGGCGGGGCCAAGCGCACCCTTGCCGGCATTATCTTCGGCGTCGGCATGGCCGTTGGCGCTGTCAACTTCATGGCCTGGCTGTTTCCAGCTTCTTAACCATGGAACCCACCCGCTCCAATCCGGTATTCCGATCACTCAACCGTCCACTTACCATCCTGGGCGCTGAGCGGAAGCTATTCTTCTTCGCACTGATGATGGGCGCCGGCGTCTTCAACTTGATGAAAACCCTTATGGGCGGAATTCTCATGTTCCTGCTGCTCTACCTGCTAGCCCGCTGGGCCACGAAAACCGATCCGAAGATACTGCGATTCATTTTTAATTCCGCGAAAGCTCGCACACAGTACGACCCGATGAAGTTTGCGCCGGTTACCGTCAGGAGGGTCGATCATGTTTAGGCTCGACCGAATTGACAAAGCCTGGTGCGAGGCCGGCTCGCTCAATGAGCAGCTAAATCTGTACGGGTTTATCGACGATCAGGTCTTCCTCACCAAAAGCGGACATGTGGGTCTGGTGGTTCGAGTCGAGGGAGTGGATTACGAGTGTCTCGACACGGCGGCCGTCGATCATGTAACGAAACGCCTCGAAGCCGCCTTCCGGATCTTCGATGAAGAGTGCCGCGTCTACCAGTTCCTGTTCAAGCGCAATAGGGCAGAGGTCCCCTATCAAACCTACGGCAAGCCCGTAGTCGATGCAGCCATTCAAAGCCGCATAGAGTTCCTAAAAGGCAAAGCCGAATCGCTTTACACGCTCGACATTTACTATGTTGTACTGTTCGAAGGCTTCAGGTATCAGCAGCGGGTCATTTCAAGCCTTGCCAAGCTTGCTTCTGATCCGCGCGTGTCCCTGCAAGAATTGCATGCTTACCTCTCGACCCGTCATCAGGTGGTGCTTATCGACACAGAGATCGAACGAGCACGGGCAACGCTCCTGAATAAAGTGCAGGCGTTGGTCCTGCAGGTTGCAGATTTCCTGCCCGTTGCAATACTGGACAAGCAAAATGCTTTCCACGTTCTGAAACGCATTTTGAACTTTGACCCACGAAAGATCGCCTCAGCCTGCCTCAAGCACGACACCTTCCTCGATTGGCAGCTTTCAGAATCCCATCTCGAATGTCATCGTGGGCATCTGCGCTTAGATGATTACTTCGTCAAAGTGCTTACGCTCAAGGAGCCATCGGCCCAGAGTTTCCCATTGATTTTCAAGCGGCTTCTCGAAGTCCCGGCCAATTATTACGTTGTGACGGAATGGCTGAAGCAATCACCCGACAAAAGTCGTCACGAGATTCACTCCCGCCGCCGGCATTACCACAATACGAAGCGCTCTCTGATGAGCCACTTTTCCCTCTCTGACCATCCGGAGAGAACTGATGACATCTTGCTCGACGATTCAAAAGAAGCCCAAGTCAAGGAACTGGGGCAAGCCCTCCAGGAACTGGAGCTCAAGGGCAACTATTTTGGCGAATTCTCCCTGACAGTTGTCGTTTACGATCTTGACCTAGCCAAGGTCGAATCCGCCTGTGCCGAGTTCTACAAGGTCTTCAGCGTTCATGATGGGACGCTTTACGAAGAGCGCTACAACCTGCTGAACGCCTATCTCGCTACAGTCCCCGGCAATCACGTCTTCAACCTTCGGCGGATGCTAATCCTTAGTACCAACTATGCGGACTATTCCTTCCTTTTCAGCTTGCACAATGGAGACCGCGTAAATGCTCACCTGCGGAAGGAATATCTTGCAGTTTTTGAGACCAACCACCAGACGCCGTACTACTTTAACCTGCATCACCGGGATATTGGCCACACAATGATCCTGGGGCAAACGGGCGCTGGAAAATCTTTTCTGCTGAATTTTCTGATCACGAACCTCCAGAAATATGATCCCTGCACCTTCATCTTCGACCTCGGCGGCAGCTTCGAGAGTTTAACGCAACTCTTCGGCGGAGCTTATGTGCGTGTAGGAATGTATTCGCCGGAATTCAAGATCAATCCCTTTTCACTGCCGCCAACCAAGCAAAATCTCGATTTTTTGGCACTTCTCGTCAAGGTCCTGGCTGAGGTCAATAGTGAGTCCCTGCTTGCCGCTGAGGACGAGCGGAACCTCTATGAGCAGATCGAGAACCTTTACGAGATCGATCCTGAAATGCGCACCCTCGGAACCATGGCCAATACTTTGCCGCGCGATCTAGCCAGGCGACTCGAGAAGTGGATTGCAGGTGGCCAGTTTGGGTTCCTCTTCGACAACCCGGAAGATTCGATCACGTTTTCCCGCTTCCAATGTTTCGACTTCCAAGGAATGAGCCAGCATTCCGACCTGCTTGAACCTCTACTCTTCTACATCCTCCACCGGGCGAATGATGTCATCACAAACCGCGAGAGGACCGATGTCTTCAAAGCCTTTTTCATCGACGAAGCCTGGATATTCTTCCGCAATCCAGCGGTCAGGAGTTACATCGTTGAAGCCCTTAAGACCTGGCGGAAGCAGAACGCCGCGATGGTGCTCTCGACACAATCCCTTGATGAGCTGCGAAAGTCCGACATCCTCGATGTCATCGTTGAAAGCTGCCCGACCAAAATCTTCCTGGCGAACCACGGCATGCACCGGGAACTCTATTGCGAGCAATTTCACCTGAACGATACCGAATTGGAGCTGATTTCAACCCTCATTCCCAAGCGTCAGATGCTGATCAAGAACCCTGAGATCGCCCGCGTCGCCAATCTCGAAGTCGATCCTAAAAGCTATTGGCTTTATACGAACGACCCTTACGACAACCGCAGGCGCCGGGAGGCGTTTGCCAAGTACGGATTCGAGAAGGGCCTCGAAATCCTGGTCCAGTCTGAATCCAATTCGAGATCCGTTCCTACTGGAGATAAGCATGAAACGATCAGGGCTTAATCTGCTGATAATCGGGATTGTCTTTTTCACCTTCTCAGGCCTGGCGATGGCTGCGGACGGGGCACGAGTCGTTCAATATTCCGAGACCGAGATCGTCCCCATTTACGCCAAGGTCCGGTATTCGACCCTGATTGTGCTCCCGGCGAACGAAGAGATCCTCGACTACACCACCGGCGACAAGGACTTCTGGGTTATCAATGGCGTGCACAACCTGTGCTATCTCCACCCGGCCAAGCCCGGTATTGAGAGCAACCTGAACCTGGTGACAGCGAGCGGCCATATCTATTCGTTCCTGCTCACCGAGATCAGCAACCATCCGAACGATCAGCCCGACCTTAAGGTCTTCATTGAATGGAAAAAAGGACAGCATCTGGTGGAAGGAGGCGACGGCAGTGACGGACACCTTGAATACGCGCGGCAGTCGGTAGTTCAGGCCTACAAGGCTGAGGCAGAGGCCGCGCGTGCTCAGGCAGCCCAGGCAATCCGCAAGGTGCAGGAACAGGAGAAGGACGCCATCACCCGCTATCGCGAACAATATGCAGGCCGATTGAGGTTCGATTACACCTACAAATCAAAAGCGAAACAGCCGCCTTTTTCGGTCTCCGCTATCTATCACGACGATAAATTCACTTACATCAAGTCCGATGCCCAGGAGAAGCCGACCATTTATGCCGTCAATGACGGGAAACCGCAGTTAATCAATTTCGACTATGACCAGGGCGTTTACATCATTCCCCAAATTATTGACCGCGGGTATCTCGCTATCGGCAAGCAGCGGGTGAGTTTCGAGAGGCAGCAGAAGCAGACGGAGTAGAATGTGATGAAAAGCCAAAGAACACAACCGGTGACCTGGCAATGGCTCGAACGGGAACTCGCGTCCCGATTGAGCGCTTCCAAAGGCAGAGCAGGCGCCTCTAAGAAACCGCTTGTTGAGATCCTCGACCACCACCTCCGTCGAAGTGGGTCCATGAAGCAAACCGCACAAAGGGCATTTCAGGAGCAGCGAACATGACAGGATATCCCAATCCTCCTAACACGGTTGAAGACAAGGCCCCGAAACCCAAGGGTGTGATTCCGAAGAATGCTCAGTCACTGGTGATCATTGGCGTGGCCGTACTGATGATCGTCATCATGTGGCTGACGGGTGGGGGGAAGAAGTCTGTGCTTGAGCCTGTCACGGCCCCGCCGCCTCCACCGGCTGCAGCGCCCACGGACCCGAGGAAAATCCAGTCCTTCAAGCAATCCATCCAGGCCGAGCAGCACCAGGCATTGCTTCCCCAGACCATGCAGCGAAGTTCAGCGCTGACGGCCACGGGGGGCACAGCAGCGGAACCCAATCCTAACGTTTCACTACCGTCGCAAACACAAGCGTATCCTCCCACGCCATCCGCCAGCGTCGCTCTACTCCAGACTTCAAGTACGTCTCAGCCCTCAACGGTTCAGGCTGCTGATCCTATCAAGGCCAAGCAAAAGCTGCTCAACTATCAGTCGCTCTTCGCTTCGAATGTCGCCTTGACTTATCGCGAGGGTGGCACCGCCAAGGAGCTTATAGGATCGCCGAGTAATGAGCTTCATAGTGATGATTCGCAGTCTCCGGCAGGCTCGGCGGGCGATCTCCAGGAACTCCGGGACGCTGAGGCGCTGGCCCTCATGGGAGCTCCGCCTGCATGGCGCCCACAATCTCAGTCAAGTCCTCAACCGGATTATTCGCCCGCGAAAACTAAACCTAATACAGAGGAAAACCGCACACCATCAAAGCCTGTAAACCCCGACGTCGCACAACCCGGTGAATTCAATGCATCCACCGGCAAAAAATATGTCCTGTTCGAAGGCACCATCATCCCTACCGTGCTGATGAACCGCCTCAATGGCAGCTTTGCCGGGCCGGTGAATTGTCTCGTCACTCAGGATATCTATTCTCAGGACCGCCAACACGTCCTGGTCCCGGCCGGCTCAAAGGTTCTTGGTGAGGCAAGGCAGGTCCACGCCTTCGGGCAGGAACGCCTGGCTGCCTTCTTTCACCGTCTCATCATGCCCGACGGCTATTCCGTCAATCTTGACCAGTTCAAAGGCCTTGATCAATCGGGTGCCACCGCCCTCCACGACAAGGTCAACAACCACTACGCCAAAATCTTCGGCGCATCGCTCGCTGTTGGGATCCTTGGAGGACTTGCCGGCATTGGAACTGGCCCCATTCTGACCGAGTCTTATCTCGACCAGGTTCGCACGGGTTTTGGCCAAAGCATGGCCATGACGGGCGAGCAGATCATGAACAGGTTCCTGAACCTCATGCCTATGATCACGATCCGCGAGGGCACCCGCGTGGAGGTTTATCTGTCAAACGACTTGCTCTTGCCCGACTACCGCGACCACACGATGCCGGCAGATTTCTGAGGAGGACATTTGATGAATCGCTACAAGGCACTGGTTTTGATACCCGGTCTGTTCCTGCTATCTGCCTGCCATTCAAGAACGCAGAAGGAACAGGAAGTACCACCCCTTGGATATTACGCCACGCGCGCCGAGGCCCAGGAGTTTGCCGATAGAGCCAGTGCCGATCTTGCCAAATCAAGGGCTGAAGAGAAGGCTCAAGGCATAGCCGAAAACGGACTTCCCTGCGGGCACTATGTTGTCACGACAACGAAAGACTCGGACGGGCATGTGTGGTGGGGAGTGAAGCTCGACAAGACCGGTTGCCCGGCCACGCGGGCCCTGCCTAATCCTTTAGCACTCCCTCAGAACGGAGGTAAGAACCGATGAAGAAGACCTTGATGATAACCACGCTAGCGCTCCTGTTTATTCCCAGCGTCAGCCGGGCGCAGTTCTTTGGCGGTATTGTCTATGACCCCACGAACTTTCATAACGCCGTATTGCGCTATTACCAGCTTCGGATGCAGCTTGCTCAGTTGCAGGAGACCTATCAGGAAGTTGTTAACCAGTACCGTCTCGCAGCAGCAATGGCCCACAACATCCAGAATATGCCCGAGCGCTATAAGGCCTATTTCTCCCAGTGGCGCGATCTCGCTACAGTTCCCGATGTTTATCAAAATACCGGAGCCTGGGTGAACGGCGTCAACACGGGAAACTTGCCGACTGTATTGCAAGGTTATCACGAGGCGACTACACCACTCGAGCAATACACATCTGACGAACTATCCCGCATGACGCCACGAGAGCTGCAGCAGGTTGAGGCGGGCTACGCGTCGGTTGAGCTTGCCGATGGCGCCAACGCCAACGCCATGGCCACCATCGGGAATATCCGAGCTGACGCTCAGGAAGTACAAAACCGGATCGCTAACCTTGAAGACGACTCTTTTTCAAACAAGCCCGCACTCAACGGCCAGGTCGCCGTGCTCAACAAGATCAACGCCGCCAACATCCTGATGCTCCGCAGCCTTCAGGATACCAATAATCTGCGCCTTCAGGCGCTTGAACAGCAGGTCATCCGCTCGAAGGAACAGCGTGATGCCGCGGCAACCGCCATCAATACAGACATCTACCAGCGGGACCACATGATCAAGGAAGTGCAGCAGGTTACGAATGGCCTTGGCACGTCGCTCCAGAATTACCGAATGCCGTAAGCCGTAATACACCAAGAAGGAATAGAGGCGATGTTCACCACACCGAATTATTACAACTGGGCCTTTTCAGCCATCTCGCGCATGCTCAATGCCAACGCGGGTCTCTTTGTCGGTATCGGCACGAAAATGTTCCTGGCGCTTGCCACCATCATGCTGGTCTGGTTTGGCCTCAAGATGGCGCTTGGCGCGGGTGAGTTTTATGCGGGCATGCAATTCGCCAGGTTTGCAAGCCTCGTCCTCACCATCAGCTTTGGCTTTGCCATGATCAATTACTACAACACGCCCATCCCTGGCATAGGTACCGATTTCCATCACCTGATAACAGATCAGGCCCAGTACCTCTCAAACTCCATTTCCCAGAACATGATCGATACCATCGTCAACCGCATTTCGGCCTTCGAGGGTACGGTCGAATCCCCCGGCCTGGCTATCACCCTCACGAGCTATTTTGACTATTGGTCGATCATCATCATGCTCTCCCTTGTCCAGGCAATTGCCATGATCATCGCTGCTTTCGGAATTATCGCTACCGCCGTGTGCGTCCTGGTCGGTCCGGTCTTTATTCCCTTTTTCATCGTGCCCCAGCTCGACTGGCTCTTCTGGGGATGGATTAAGAGTTTCATCCAGTATGCCTTCTATCAAGTGATTGCCGCCGCGGTCATCTTCATCATCGGAAACATCCTGACTGGTTTCATGGACCTCTATGGCGGGAAGCCTATACCCATCAGCCAGCAGACCAGCCTGATGCCGGCGTTATTCATTGTGATTGTGGCGTCCGTTTATGCCCTGATCAAGGTCCCCATGCTCACCAGCCACATCTTCAGCGGCAATTCAGGCGGCTCGGCTGGCAGCATGCTGAATTTTGTCAACCCCATGAAGTCGTAATCGAGCTCATGGCAACGCAAACTCTTATGGACGAAGCGAAGCAACGGTATATGGAACAGTACGGCGACGCACTTGTAACAAACGCTTATCTCAAGATCGCACTCGCTTTGTTGTCGCTTGCTGTGGTGGGGCTTGTCATCCTGAATGTAAAAACCATTTATATCTTCCGCAACTTCAAGCCGCTCGTCATTCGTATTGACAAGCTTGGGCGCGCCCAGGCCGTCAGTTATGATTCTTTCGCTTACAAACCCCAGGCCATAGAGGCCAGGTACTTTCTTACCCAGTTCTGCGAGCTTTATTACCGCCGCAACCGCTACACCATCAACGACGACTTCTCGAAAGCTTTGTACTTTCTCGATGGCAAGCTCGCTAGCGACATCATGCAGCAAGACAAGCAGAAGAAAACCATCCAGAATTTCCTTAATGATCCTTCCGCGCCCGAGGTCGATATTGATGTCCAGCAGGTGGCCATCGACCCTATGATTAAGGCCCCTTACCGGGCCAGCGTCGATTTCTATCGCATCGAGTATTCAACGGCAGATCATTCGATGATCAACAAGACTCTATGTACCGCGTCGTTTGTGTTTACCTTTCACTCCCCAGTGCCCAACCGGTTGGTTCCAATCAACCCCTTGGGCCTGACGATCCTCGACTTCCGCGAGGATGAAGCTTTCACGACTAAAACCAACCAGGAGCAATAAACCATGCCCTTGATTCAACCACCGCCTGAAAGACCGAAGAAAGTCACCACAGCCGTGCGGCTCGATGAGACGGTGCTCGCCGAACTGCGGATTTATGGAATCTTTCTCGGAACAAGGAACAATTCGCACATCATTTCGGAAAGTCTGACACGAATATTCAAGCTCGATACACACTACAAGGCCTGGCGCAAGGCGCATCCGGACATCCAATCCGAGATTAACCCACACCACAACGGAGCAACACGACCGAAGTCGCGTGCAGTTCTCTCCGACGCGGTAGCGTCGTCAGTTGTGGCCGCCGCGGAAGCGGCAAACGATCACGAGGGGTGATGTGAACGATGTACGCCCGTGGCGAGTTTCTGTTTGTGCCCCGTCGCTGCTTCGCAGCGGCACAAGGAGGGTCCTAGCTTCGCCGGACCCTGACACATCACCCCTCGGTAGGGTCACGCCTGTTGACGGCCGTTCACGACCGTCAACTTATTGCTGATGTTGCACTTACCTGCGCAGCGTGACCGAGCGTCAACACCCGTTCACGCGTGTCAACTGATAGAGGAAAAAGAGTTTAGGAAATGCGAACCTCAGTGAAAAAGCAGCCTTTTTTGACCAGGCATCTCGGCTTCCGTGTAAGCGAGACAGTCTTTTCTGAGATTCAGCAGAGGGCTGCGGCGGCAGGAAGGTCGGCGAACGACTGGTGCCGCGACCGATTGGTTTCAACCCTGAACAGTCTCCAGCCCTCAACATCTGACCAGGCCCTGCTGGCAGAGATCGTCGCCACACAGGACATCGTCGTAGATCTGTTTTGTGCCCTTGGTCATGACGGGAAACTTACCTCGCAGAAAGCTCAGGAAATCGTGGATGCCGCCCACGAACGCAAGTACCGCGACGTGCCAGCGCTGTTCAAGTATGCCCACTCACGGAACGAATTGAAGAGAGAAAATCGATGAGTATCGGCGTCCCCAATCCGGTAAGACCGTACAGCGAAGAGCGCCCCTGGCCCAGGCAAAAGCCTGTCTTTGCGATGCTTGCGTGCCTTGTGGCCGTGATGGCTGGTGCGCTGGTTTTCGCCTGGCAGTACAAGACGCGTTGGAGGCCGCTTGAGCGATACTACTTTCCGGCCTACGTCCAGACAGCGCACCTGACGAAGTCTTCTAATCCCTATCTCCGCGCTCCTCGCAACTGGGAAGTGCTCGTCGTCAGATACCCGCATGGATTGAATTTGGCCGTGGACAGCGACGTCATCGCGGCCGTTTCCCCAACTGGCTCAGGTCATCAAAGGCCTGTACTCCAGCTTTCACCAGAGGCAATTGCGAATTGCGCTCGGGGCCTCGGATGGGAGTCGATGCGCTTCGCTGACGCGTCGTTTCATGCTTGGCTCACGCAGTGGATTTATAGTGGCCAGTCCCTTTGGCAGCTCTGTCGAAGTGCCTGGTACTCGGGCCTGCTGGTACTCGCCGTTCTGCTTCCTTTTGCCATTCGCAAGGACAGGCATGAAGTTCGAAAACGCCGCCAGGTGTTGCCTCTCAAAGGGGCCAATATCGTTTCCCGGAGCCATTATCATCGTGCCCGCCGCAGGCTTACCGGAGTGGGCTGGCTGACGTTGGGCCGGGCAAGCGCCTGGGAACGGGTGTCAATGGATAAGGCTGAACGTAAGGTCGTCCGTATCGCCCGGCGGGACGAATGCCAGCACTTTCTCCTCGTCGGTGACACCGGAAGCGGCAAGTCATCCCTCATTCGCCAACTCCTTCACCAGATCCATGACCGGAACGAAACCGCTATCGTCTATGATCCGGCTCGGGAGTATCTTCCGCAATTTTTTGACCCTGACCGTAACGACATCATCCTCAATCCTCTTGATGCCCGGATGCCTTACTGGTCTCCCGCGGATGAGATCCTTCATCACGCTGAGGCTGAGACGGTGGCGAAATCCCTCTATCCGGACCGCGAACACGAATACCGTTTCTTTATTGAAAGTCCTCGAAAGATCTTTGCCCATCTGCTCAAATATCGGCCCACGCCCGAGGAACTGTGCCGCTGGATTGCGCATGCTGATCCCGAGATTGACCGGCGCGTAGCGCGTACTCCGCTTGAAGCCTTGATCTCAAAAAGCGCACCCCAGCAGCGGAGCGGCGTCCTTTCAGGGCTTGAGCGGGTAAGCAATGCGTTCGAACTATTGCCGAGAGATTCGAAGCACTCGAAGCGGTGGACAGCAACCCGCTGGGCGGAGGAGCGAAAGGGTTGGATCTTCCTGACGACCACGCCTGAAACCCGCGAGCGATTGCGGCCGCTGGTAAGCCTGTGGCTCGATGTTTTGATCCTCCGGCTCACTTCTCAGACCGACTATGGACTGCGCCCCGTGTGGGTCGTTCTCGACGAACTGGCAAGCCTTGAAACCCTGCCGACGTTGCCCCTGGCTCTTGCTGAAAGCCGCAAATCGAACACCCGGATAGTGCTCGGTTTCCAGGGCCGGAGCCAGATTGAAGCACGGTACGGCCGGGAAGCAGAAGCTATGCTCTCGCAGCCGCGAACCCGTATCTTCCTGCGGACGGGCGAACCACGTGCGGCCGAGTGGGTCAGCAAGTGCATTGGCGAGGCTGAAATGGAACACGTTCGCGAAGGGCGGAGCACGGGCGACTGGGGTATGAGAAGTTCACGGAACGCCACGCTGGACCGCAAGGTTGAAGCGGCCATTCTGGCCTCGGAGATTGCCAACCTCGAAGACCTTACGGGGTACTTCCAGACGCCGGGATACACCCTTAAGCTGAAGTTCCCATTCTTCAAGCCCGAGGCATTTCAACCGTCACTTGTCCGTTGCGATCCGCCGGAGCTTTATCCCCTGGCGGAAATAAAAGAGCAAAGGCGTGAGGCGGAGCTGAACGTTTCCGCAACCGAACCCGAACCTTCTTCTCCCGTCGAAGAGGCACCTGAAATGAAGCCGGTCGATAACCGGAAACAGCTTCGCGGGACCAACGCGTCTGGGGACACGTATTCGGCCACAGGAGCAGCTTGATGCTTCGTCTATCCAAAGCGCCCTTAAACGCCGCGCAGCTTCGCAGCTACCACGAACGCGAGTTCGTGAATGCGGAGCAGCGGTACTACTCCGAGGACAACACCGTGCGCGGTGAGTGGCAGGGAGAACTGGCCCTCGCCTGGGGCCTCGCGGGAGGGGTACGGGACGACCAGTTTTATCGTCTGGCGGAGGGCCAGCATCCGGTGACCGGCGAGCAGCTTGTCCGGCACCGTCTTGCCACGGAATACAAGAACCAGCGTGGTGAGACCGTCGAAAGCGTGGAGCACCGGGCCGGGTGGGATGCCACCTTCAATGCTCCGAAAAGCGTCTCGATCACGGCGCTCGTGGGTGGGGACGAACGCGTTCGTGAGGCACACCGGGAGAGTGTCCGACTGGCGCTTGACGAACTTGAACACTACATTCAGGCGCGCATCGGCGGCAACCATCCGGCTGAGACCACCGGCAAAATGATCGCTGCCAAATTCGAGCATGATAATGCCCGTCCCGTGGATGGCTACGCTGCCCCGCATCTCCATACGCACGTCGTCATCTTCAACGTTACCGAGACCCCGGACGGCAAGGCGCACGCTTTGCAGCCCCGAGAACTTTACCGCAGCCAACGGTTTGCAACGGCAGTCTATCAGTCAGAGTTGGTCACTCGTCTGTGCCAATTAGGCTACGAAATCGAGCGCGATGCAAATGGGACGCCCCAGATCATGGGCTACACTCTGGAATACCTCAAAGCCAGCAGCCCGCGCCGGAAACAGATTGAGGAGTATTTAGCCAAACATGGCACCGAAGGGTATTCCGCAGCACAGATCGCTGCCCACCGCACGCGCGAGGCCAAGATCAACCTCCGGCCCGAGGAGATGCAGCGGGTGAACCGGTCGCTGGCGGCACAGTACGGCAATGATCCCGAAGCCGTTGTGAATCGGGCGAGGGCCCGCCGCCAGCAGCTTGAGCAGCAGCCGGCAAGCCGCGAAGAGGGGATAAAGATCGCTCATGCCGCCCTCACATTTGCCCGCGACCGGAACATCGAGCGCGAGGCGGTAGTCAGCGAACAAAAACTCCTCGAAGACGCGCTTCGACGGTCGCTCGGCGAAGCACGTCTCAGTGAGCTTCGGATCGCATTTGAATTGCGAATCAGGAAGGGAGAATTTGTTCACCTCCGAACCGCCTCGAACGGCGATCGTATGCTGACGACGGCCCAGATGCTTGCTTACGAGCGAGAGAACCTTTCCACAATTGCCCGCGGCCGGGACCAGCTTCCTGCCGTGGTCCGGCCTGAGAGGATTGACAGTCTCCACAATGAACTGAAGGGATTGAATCCCGCCCAACAGAGGACAGTGGTGGAAATCCTTCAAAGTCCCGACCAGGTTACGGGCCTTCAGGGAGCGGCCGGGTCAGGAAAAACCACAGTCTTGAGCACAGTCCGCCATATCGCCGAAGACCAGGGATACGAAATCCAGGGCTTTGCTCCAACTTCGCGTGCCGCGCGGCTGCTTGAAGGCGCCGGCATCCGTTCGAGCACCCTCCAGGAGTTCCTCATTAAAGGCCAGGAAGCTCGAGTTCCAAATCCCCGAGTATATGTACTCGACGAATCGAGCCTCGCAGGCACAAAGCAAGTGAACGAATTCTTCAAGCGTCTTGAAAGGAATGACCGCGTATTGTTGGTCGGAGACATCCGCCAGCATCAGGCGGTCGAGGCGGGGCGGCCTTTCGAGCAATTTCAGGAAGCGGGCATGAGGACCGTACGGCTCGAAGAGATCATCCGGCAGCAGGACCCGCAATTGAAGCAGGTGGTGGAACTCCTGGTCCGGGGGAGGGCGAGCGAAGCGATCATGCAACTCAGGGCTCAGGGCCGGGTCCACGAAATCCCGAACGGGACCGCGAGGCTCAACGCCGTGGTTGAAAATTATCTTCGAGAACCTGAAAAGAGCCTCGTCATCTCGCCCGACAACCGTAGTCGCACGGCAATCAACCGCATGGTGCATTCGCGTCTCCAGGCCGAAGGAAAGATCAGCCCGGAAGAGCACGCGGTAAGGGTTCTCGTAAACCGTCATGACCTGACCGGAGCGGACCGCCAGTGGGCAGCAAAATACGAACCGGATAATGTCATCCGCTACACGCGGGGCAGCAAAGTGTTGGGTTTTGAAAAAGGCGAATTCGCCACGGTTACTGAAACCGATCCGCGGAGGAATCTTGTCACCGTCGAGCGCCACAACAGACAAGAGGTGGCTTACGATCCGCGGCGGTTGCAGGGTGTCAATGTCTATGAGAGCCAGGACCGGGAGTTTTCCGTAGGGGACCGGATCCAGTTCACGGCGCCTTTCCGCAGGGAACGCGTTGCCAACCGCGAGCTGGGAACTATTGAGCGAATCGACTCGGACGGGAACTTGCGCATTCGCCTTGAATCCGGCCGCCAGGTGGAGTTCAACCTTCGCGAATACCCGCACCTTGATTACGGCTACGCCATGACCAGTTACAGCAGCCAGGGACAAACGGCCAATCGGGTGATTGTGCATGTGGCCGCACACGATCTCGAAAACCGCGAACTCGTGAATCGCCGCTTTGCCTACGTTGCCCTGTCGCGCGCACGGGATGATGCGCAGGTATATACCAATAACGCAGCTACCCTGGCCTCGAAACTCGACCGCGAAGTCTCAAAGCATGTGGCCATCGAGATTAAGCCGACCCGGACTGAGGAACAATCGAAGTCTGTCAGGCAGGAACGGAATCAACCCGCTTTGGAGCAGAGTATCGCATGACGGGATTTGAGCTGATTTTGCCATTTCTGAGACCGATAGAGCCGCTAATTCTTGATCCTGAGGTCAGCGAGATTATGGTCAATGGGCCTGAGCGGGTCTTTGTCGAACGGGAAGGATTCGTTAAAGCGGTCCTTGACGTAAAGCTGACCGAAAAGTTCCTGCTGGTTGCGGTGAAGAACATTGCCAGGCGGCTTGGTGATGACATCTGTGAATCGAAGCCCATCCTCGACTCTCGGCTTCCCGATGGCAGCCGAGTGGCGGCCGTGATTCCGCCCTGCAGCGTCAACGGCATTACGCTGACCATCCGCAAGTTCAATGCCCGCCATTTTACGATGCGGGACCTGATAACTGTTGGGACTCTGACCGAGGGAGTTGCTTTGCTGCTTGAACAGTTTGTTTCCGAGAGGAAAAACCTGCTGATTACCGGCGGCACGGGAACAGGCAAAACGACCCTTCTCAATATCCTTGCCAGCTTCATTCCCGATGAGGACCGTATTGTGCTTATTGAGGATACGGCGGAGATTCAGATTCAGAAGCCCAACCTGGTGCGCTTTGAAGCTCGGCGCGGGCAGGAAGGATTGCCGCCCGTGACCCTCCGGGATCTCTTGAAAGCCACACTGCGCCACCGGCCTGACCGGATCATCTTGGGCGAAATCCGCGGAGGAGAGGCCTTTGACCTTCTGCAATTGCTGAACACAGGCCATTCGGGGACGCTTTCAACCGTTCACGCCAATTCCGCCGCCCAGGGGCTTGCCCGGTTTACTAGTTGCGTCCTGCAGAGCGGCATCGAGCTGCCTTATCGCGCCATCAAGACTAATATCGCTGATTCGCTCAACGTCGTCATCCAGCTCGAACGCCGGCCAGGGCAGCGGTTCGTGTCGGAGGCCCTCGAAATCAATGGCTATAACCCTGAGCAGGACCGGTACGAATTGAAGCCAATTTACACCCGCGAGGTGACGGTCCCATGCCTGCGCTAGAACAAAATCCGGAACGTGAGAACGCCCTCACTCCCGAGGAATACATCCTGCGGAATTTTGAACCCAATGACCGCATTGCCGTCCTGGTCCTGAACCGCGACACAGGCCGAAAGGTCCAGCGGGTCACGACAGCGGAAAAGCTGACAAGTGAAAGCTGGCAGGCTTGGCTGCGGCATGAGAACGCGCAGGGAGCGAACATCTATATCTCCTATAACTCCCTTCGCGATGATACCCGCAACCGTACCAAAGCGGATGTGGCGGCCATCCGGCACGTCTACCTCGATCTCGACAAGGACGGAGACCGGTCGCTTCGAGCCTTACAGGCAAGTAATGAAATTCCCCAGCCGAACTACATCCTTTCGACTTCGCCCGGCAAGTATCAGGTGATCTGGAAAGTCGAGGGAATGAAGCAGGCCGAGGCTGAAAGCCTCCAGCGAGGCATGGTCGGCCGGTTCGGAGGCGATCCGGCTGCTACCGATTCAACCCGTGTATTGCGTCTTCCGGGCTTCTATAACAAGAAGTACCAGCAGGACTACAAAGTAGAAGTGCGGGAATTGGCCGCAACGACCTACCGGCTCTCAGATTTCAAGCTGGAGGTCGCTCATATTCAGGTCTCGCAACAGGAGCGGCCAAATACTCACTCAGGCCGCCAGGGAACTGCGCCGAGACGCACTCCCTCAGACCACGACTGGCGCTGGGCGCAGGATCGACTCAGGAGTGGAGAGTCGATGGGCGTTCTGATTCAGCGTCTCCAAGACTACCGCTACGATAAGCCACAGCCTGGATACTATGCTCGGAGGACCGTGACGCGGGCCTATGCACGCGTGGCTCTTGCACGAGGCGATGATCCTGAAGCCGTGGTGCAGGCGATCCGTCAATTCCCGCCGAACCCGCACCAGAACGCTGAGGAGTACGCCCGGCAGACCGTCCAGGAGTTCATAGCGAAGGTCGGCAGGAGTAACGAGCAGCAGCCGGCGACGCGTTCCCAATCCCAGCAACACACCCAGCATCTTGGTTTCGAGGTGACGCCGTGACGCGAACAGTGCCGTTTGCCAGATGGCTTCTATCGACTTCAGTTCTTTTCGGGGTCCTATTCCTTTGCGCCGGGGGAATGGACAATCTGATGCTCAACATATACCTTGCTGTCTTTGCAGTTTGGGGCTTAATAGTTGCTATTGTTGCAGATCGTTCTCTGGACAGGGAGAGACGAAACCCAAATCTTGGAAGAATACATTTAGGGTCTCGAGGTGCTGCAAGTTTTCTCTTTCTTGCGACTGTGATGGTCGCCGCCCTCGATACCGGCCGGTTCCATTGGACCCATGACATCGGGACTGCATCTCAGTTAGCAGCGTTGGTCGTTCTACTGCTGGCAGCGGGGCTCCAGATCTTGGCGATGGCGGTGAATCCGTTCTTCTCAACAGCGATTCGGATTCAAACTGAGCGTGGCCACCGGGTTATCAATCGCGGCCCTTACCGCTACATCCGTCATCCTGGGTACCTGGCGATGGCACTCAGCATGCCGGCAACAGCTATTGCGCTTTGTTCGGCAGTCGCGTTGATTCCGGCAATGGGATACTCATTTCTCATTCTGCTGCGAATTCTTGGAGAGGACCGGTTTTTGAAGGAAAGTCTACCAGGATACTCAGGATACTCCGGAATGGTCAGGTACCGGCTCATTCCGGGGCTATGGTAGCGAAGACATGAAGAATACCGATGTCGATTTGTAAGGAGATGATACTGGATGGCACGCAATATTGAAATCAAAGCGAGAATGCGAGATTTTTCTAGCACGAAGTCGCTGGCCGAGAGTCTCAGCGATGGACCTGCCGTCCGGCTGAAGCAACAGGATACCTTTTATCGCGTCCCCAAAGGCAGGCTGAAGTTGCGAGTGGTTCAGCCGGGCGGCGCCGAACTCATCTATTACCAGCGTTCGGATCGCGCTGAACCCCGGCTGTCCGAATACCTGACCTCCAAAGTCGAAGATCCCATTTCGATGAACCAATTGCTTTCTGCGGTACTGGGCATCACTGGGCAAGTCAGAAAAGAGCGGTGGCTCTGCCTGGTTGGCCAAACCCGGATACATCTGGACCGTGTGGAAGGACTCGGCGACTTCCTGGAACTGGAATGCGTCCTGCAGGAAGGAGAACAAGAATCAGAAGGCCTCAGGGTTGTCCGGGACCTGGCGAGCAAGCTTGGCATTCGGGATGAAGATGTTGTCGCAGGCGCCTACGCCGATCTGCTTCGGTAAATTGCAGCCTTCGGCAATCAGCTTTCGGCAGAAGCAATTGACTGTTTGGAAATCTGGTGAGGTGACACATGAACATAGAATGTCCACAATGCGGATCGACTGAGTTAACAAAGCTGTCGATCTTGTATGAGCAAGGCTTGTCAATGCTCCGCGCCCGTTCGGGCGGGCTGGGACTGGCGATCGGGGCAGGAGGAGCGGATCTTTTCCTGGGAAAGGCCAGAACCAAAGGTGAGATTCAGACCAGGCTCTCTGAAAGGGTTTCGCCGCCGCGCAAGTGCTCGTACTGGAAAATCGTCGTTGGCGGGTTGATCGGTCTCATGGTCCTCGAATTCATACTTGGATATACGCACACGTTCCTTGGTTACGGAGGGAATTTCAACCATCAACTCGCGTGGCTTGTCTGGTCGTACCTGGGTCTGCTGGTGTTCGTGTTGGGTTTCGTTGTCTGGTATAACTCCTGGGTCTTCCCGAAGCGACACCAAATCTGGGATCGCTCGTTCATGTGCCGGCGATGTGGCCACATCATACAAGTGGCGCGTCCAGCCCAACGGCAGACTCATCTTGTTCAGGAGGCGCGGCCATGATCTTCGCTACCACAGCGTCATTAATTGAGGGTTATCAGATAGTCGCCTAC